>Ga0115547_1001616_pt1 | contig 13334 bp, 11 predicted proteins | sample COGITO_mtgs_1004_3_FD_87185 | JGI IMG/M metagenome (GOLD analysis project Ga0115547, IMG submission 87185) | Pelagic marine microbial communities from North Sea - COGITO_mtgs_100420 | ecosystem: Environmental > Aquatic > Marine > Epipelagic | place: Germany:Helgoland, sampling site Kabeltonne...
TGCCAATGGGTGCAGACACTTCGCACTTTCGTGCGTGTATGTGGCGTCGTACGTGATGTCGTACTTATGAGTTTCCGTTTTGATGATAGTTATGTATATGGTGCACGTTTCGGTGTGGTTCGGGTCAACGTCGCGAACCGTAAAGTGGGTCTTTCCGGTGTGGTTCGGGTCAACGTCGCGTACCGTAAAGTGGGTCTTTCCGGTGTGGTTCGGGTCAACGTCGCGTACCGTAAAGTGGGTCTTTCCGGTAGGCATTGCGGGTGTGTGTTGAATCGCACCACACAAGGGCAGGAGCGATCGCATCAGCTTGCATTTGTATTCCATCGGTGACGTGAATCCGGATATGTCTTGCACACGGTCGTCGGACATCAATAGCATTTGCGTTATGCCGTCTGTCACTTGATTCTTGTGGACGATGATCCCATCCATATCGGCATTCTCCTCGTGTGCCAATGGGTGCAGACACGTCGCAATTTCGTGCGTGTATGTGGCGTCGTACGTGATGTCGTACTTATGAGTTTCCGTTTTGATGATAGTTATGTATATGGTGCACGTTTCGGGGTGTGCCTGGTACTCGTCGCGTATCGTAAATTGGGAAGTTATGGTGGACATTGCCGAATGCGTGTTTGTTTAATAGCACCACACATATGGGTAGTGTTTTTAATCATTTTATTTCAAAAATTGCAATTCAGTAGGAGGATTCGTATTCGCAGAGGTGTGCTTTGCAAACCGCTATGATCAATTCACCCACGGTTTGTGTATCCGCCCTACGAACCTTGTAAGATTCGAAACGTGTGAGCACACTTCGATACGCCCGTCATCGTTTCTACATCAGACCACACATTGCATATGGCACGTGGGTGGTGTGTGTGTGTGTGTGTGTGTGTGTGTGTGTGTGTGTGTGATGGCGTATCCATGCGCCCATCCGACTAGAAGAAATACGCAAAACATTTTAAAAAAATGATTTGAAATCATCTGCCGAATGATGTTATTATCTGAGATTTACTTGCTTTACTGACTTACAACCGGTTCTAACGAATGACTCACACGACACGTACAAGCGCAAGCGGTGGTGGTGGTTTGCCACCCACACACGAAAAGGCATCTCGCACAGACTCCGCCTCCGTGGAAGTCACCGTGGTGTTGCTAGTCGCGTGTTACATTATGAGTTGTGGTGTGAAACAGATGCACACGTGGTGTACCGAACAAATCGAAGCATTAGATTTGTTTGGATGGTGGTATGGCATCAAAGCAGAGACCGGTGGGACATTCTTACGGACACTCCCAACAACCATATTTATGTACTTCTTCCTATTTCTGATGATACGGTACGCAAACGTTCGTAACACGGTGTTCCACGTTGTGAATAAAATTGTGCAGAAACTAACGTCCACGGTATGGAATCGTGTCTGACACGATTTCCATATTGGTTTTTTAATGTACTGAACGGTGTATTAGAGATTTCATTAAAAAAAATGATTTATTCTACAAACTGTATTATAGAGGCATCCCTTCAGAAATACTTGTTACCAACCTACAACTTACTTTCGATATACATTCCGTTACGTAATGCTAAATTTCTTTCCGATTCTAGGTTCGCTTATAAATGTGTGCAAATTCTTGCACATTGACGGTAACCCAGTCAGAGCACCGAAACAAACGTTCACCGAAGCACGTATGCAGGAACTGAAACCAACGAAACACCGTGGCAAAATTTCCACAAACCATTATGCCACCCACGATGGCTCCAGCGGAACGAACCACAACGTCGATGAAGCAATTGCTATCGCCCGGATTGCGGAACTCTACGTGTTCAACACCCTCACGAACGCCGGACTGGATGTAACGAGACCCAATTTTGGTTGGGACACCCGCCGTGAAGCAGATTTGCGAATCGACACTGCATTCGGATACATCGACGTCGAAGTGAAGTCGATGCTCAAGCAACACGCGGGCATGCGGGGGTACGTCGTGCAAGCCACACGCGACGGCAAGACACCCTGGGTGAATCCCTTGTTGCTTCCCAACCGACGCCGCAGAGGAGGCAACGAAGTGTTCTTTTGCGTGAAGATTGACGTGTCTTTTAAGAACGGTAAGAAAGTATACACCTGTGAACCGGATGTTGTATTTGGTACGATGGGGCGACATATTGTGTGGTCTGACCCAAATGATTTCGGTCGCTTGGGTCTCAAGATGACCATCCGAAACGACCTGAACACCACGAACCGTACACCAATCTTAAACCTCGTGCACCCAGATCGTGTCACGATCGAAGACCGCCCAGACATCGTATACTTACGTATGCCCGAAGAGCCGTTCCAACTCAAGCTTGCACTTGCCGTCAAGTTACGAGGAATGGCGAAAGGTCGTCAACGCAATATTGAATACTACCACACAACCGACCCGACACACTTCTTCACGTTCGTAGACCAACGGATGTACGGCAGAGAATTTCCGTTCACCAAACAAAGTGTGATGACTCGCCACATCAGATACCGTCGTGTGCTACGCATGGTTGGACCTCCGACAAACCCTCGCTGCTGCCCACCGGCAGCAACCGACGCCGCAACCGACGACGATGGGTGGATCATACCCACAAAGACGTCGTCTGTCTCACCGAATCAGAACACTATCGACAAATGGGACACACCCACTCGCAAGACAATGTGGGATGCCTTGAATGCTCCCTCTGCCTGAGTTGCCTGAGTTGCCTGAGTTGCCTGAGTTGCATGAGTTGCCTGAGTAAGTAAATTGAATGGTATACTTCCAATCGAACCGACCTTTTCAGAACACACGAAAAAAAGTTTTTTTAATGCGCAATATATAATAGGATGCCTCGCACAGAAAGGGTCGTGTTATATAATATTATCCAATCCGGGATCGATCCGCATTTGCTGATTCACGCAACATTTGAATGACTTGCGATGAAACTTTGAAATACCGAAGGTACGGATACCTTCCAAATGTTTTCTGGTTCCATACCCCATATTATGCACAACATCATACGTCGTTTGCAAATACGGATATGTGAGACACAGTTCGCGTATGTATTGGTCGTGGGAAACCTTTACCACGATGGCGGCACACGCAATTGCAAAATAGATGCTGTCACCCTTTACGATGCACGTGTGCCCAATCGTTGATTTATGTTGGGGACGAAACCGGTTTCCATCCACTAAAATGTGTTCAACCACCTCCGCGCAAGGTGGGTGTGTCTTATGTAACTCCTGTTGCGCACCCGCAATCGCTTCTGCCATCGCATCGTGAGCAGATTGTAATATATTGTGTGTATCAATATATTCCGCGTCCTTGTGTGCAACCGAAGTCACCAAAGCATTTTCCAATATCCACTGACATGCGCGTTCTCTCTGTGCTTTGCTCATTGTTTTGCTGTCACGTATGACAATGCCCTTTGGCAGAGTGGGTAGTTCTGTTTTGGATGCATCTTTCAAATCATCCGGATGCTTCCATACGACTGCGCACGCATACACCCTACCTAATATGCAACCGCGTGCCACCTCGTCAACACCATATTCAATAGTAGATGCATCCTCAAAGTAAAAAGAGGGTGTGCCGTTGACCATAATGTGTCTTTGGAAAAAACGGGTTTACAGTAAATATGACACTCATTGGTGAAACTAATATTTATATATTATAAACCATACCGGGTGAACCATGCACACACACGCACGGCAAGATTATGTACAAGCCAAAATAGAGTGGTCGGCACTCAGAAAAATGATTTTTAAACAGTCCGATTTTCGCCCAACACAAACTCCATCTGGATCACCTGCTACGCACACGTGTCATGACACCACCACTTGTTGCGACTGCCGTATCCTTCGCAACTGTGGATGGAGGCACAAGCGGGACAGCATCCGTTCCGACGACCGGTTCACCGGAGGAGGATGAACTCGCACTGAAAACGCATTTGCAGTCTACCTTCGGGTGGAAAACGGAAGACATCGTGGTGGAAATGTACGAACCGGGCAAGTATGTGGTGATGTTTGATACGGTTGCAACGAAGTTCATCCGAGGTTGCAGCGTTGTTGGAGGATACGCCACGACGGACGCCGATAAAGAGACGGTTCAAAAGGAACTGTGGGAGTTTATAAACCGAAACCATATTCGGGTGTTGGATGTATTACCAGAGATCTATTCACATTATAACATAACCACGATTGGTGATCATTCGTTCAGAAGGTGTGCCACGCTGACCACGATCGTTATCCCAGACGGTGTAACGGCAATCGGACTGAGCGCTTTTGCAGATTGCACAGCATTGACAACCGTTGCTATCCCAGAGAGTGTGACGACGATCGGTATATGTGCCTTCTACGTCTGCGCATCGTTGTCGACGGTTTCGATCCCAGACAGTGTGACGACGATCGGGGCATATGCCTTCTGGGGGTGTTCGTCGCTGACCACGATCACCATCCCATACAGTGTAACAACAATCAGGATTCGTACGTTCGCGAATTGCACATCACTGAGTGCTATCCATATCCCAGACAGTGTGACCACGATTTGTGATTATGCTTTCGGTTGCTGTGTAGCATTGTCTGCCATCACTATCCCCGCCAGTGTGACGACGATCGGTGCTAGCGCTTTCTGGCGTTGCCCCGGATACACCCCCATACACGCCACCCACGCAACCCCGTAACCGAACAAGTCACCGGTATCGACGATGGATGTAAGAATCACAGTACGAATCACAAACGAACACGTCAAATATATACACTTTCATAACCAGTTGATTCTCAATATGTATCGTATCACACGTGGTCAGTTTTTTTGGTGTATATAATAAATATATATACCACCGACTCGAAAAGCAGCCGTGTCGTCGGTTGTGTATGTAGGCGGGCAGGTGTGTGGGTGTTTCGGGACATACGGTTCGTGCCACCGCTTCGGATACGATGTGGTATCCATGTTATTATATGATAAATGTATCACTGTAAACCAAACTGTATTAATTCCGAATAATGACGATTTTTTTTGTGGGTGTACCATTTTTTAACAGTGCTATCCCATCTTGCTCCTAGCTCTTTTGCTTTGTTCTTGTGTTCGTACGGAACATTTAGGAACACCTTAAGATGTGAATGCGTATGTGTGCCAGAACCAACCGATATACCTTTCCTCGCCAATATATCTGCTTGCTGATTGCCCAGCGAATGCTTGTCTAACCGATTTGTATGTGCTTTGACGTGTAAAAAAGTCAGTGGCAAACCGGATGCTATTTTGTACAACTCTCTCAGCAACTCTTTGTTCGCAACCTCTTTCATCCACCCACACCGTTCGTGTTTCTTTCCCCAGTGTGTCGCATACTGAATTGCATAGTGCGAATCGGACACTATTACATAGGTTGCCGTCGGATCGTGCACCAACTCTGTTGCGATTTGTTTGCACGCCAGCAACAGTGCCGTTGCTTCGGCCGCGTTATTGGTCTGCGCACCTTCAACGGGTGTGGATAGGTTACGAGCATCATTTTCACCATAATACACACCTGCTCCAGCACTTGCATTACGTTTGCCGTTGTGTATGCACGCACCATCGGTGTACACGTAACGCGTGCCGACGACTACCCGACTCGTCGTCGCACGTGGGTGGTGGTTGCTCATACGATGTGTGGGTGGTGCAGCAAGTCGGGTAGGGGTGTGCGGTGTGTTGTGGGTGATGGTTCGCGCATCCGCATTTCTGCGTATGTAGTCTTCTGCCTCTTTTTGGGTAGAACATTTTTTAAATGTGGCGTTCGGATAATGTAATACACTTTGTTTACAGTCTTTCCACGAATTGAATACACCAATTTCAGTGCCGTTTGCAACCGCATAAAAGTTTGTCATACGAATACACGAATATAGTATCTATATACATTTTATTTGTATATATTTATAGTTTATACTTTATACTTTTCTATACTTTTAATTGGTGGCATGTGTGTTGAGACAGGTGGTACGCTACTATAGAAATTAATGTTTGGAATTCGGCGGTTGCTCTCACATCTCTTTGTGGATTGCAATGTTCGATGCACACATTAAATTGTTTCCCATCTACGGTTTGAAGTAAAATCGTAGTAAATGCATCCCACACATAACATCTTTGCTGGTATGTTTTGCATAACACGGTGTCAGTCTCTTTGTGGACGAGAGACGACCATATTTCGGCGTCATCGTCTGGGTGGGGGTGTGTGGCGTGTTTCACCGAACATCTTAAATATACATTATGGAAACCGCCGCGACACGAATAGTCGTGTGTTTGGTGAACATTCTCCTTTGAGACAACCTCTCCGTGTTGTGTTACGACGACGGTTCGTTCGCCGTTGCTGTATTGATTCACCCAATCGGAATGGCAGTAACGCTTGTTCCGTTTCTGTAACCAAATAATCAGCGGTGCAATCGCTCTGAGTCCCCACACACGCTGTGTTATGCAGCGCTTGCACGGGGTCGTGCCTGTAGTCGGCAGGGGTGGTGGTTGTAGTCGGTCGTGTGTACGGTGCTTCGGATGTTGCGGCGTGTGGGTGGGTGTCTGTCTGACTTTCATTTCGAGTGATTCGTTACGATGTATGAAATCAAAAATGGGATTGTTTGTGGACACGGTGGGGTGTGCACTGGTACTGGTACTGGTTCTGGTTCTGTCCTTTGGCATCTGTTTCCGACCACCAGATCCCTGGGTGGGTGTAGGCTTCCGTTTGTGTGTATTCGGTGCTGAGAAAATGTATTCAAATGATACACGTACGACTTGGTGGCAAGGTGAATGGTGGTGATCAACACCATTTTGGTAAAGACGAGAAAGAGTCTGCGTTTGCACCACATTCGGTGGTGGACACATGACCGTGAAAACTTCTTTTAATCGCATCTCTCAAAAACCCCGTAACTTCTTTCTGAATATGTTTCTCCAGTAAGTGCTCAATATTTCTTAAATAAAAAATAGATTCTATATTCCCCGGGAAAAACCCATTTCAAATCATCTCGTAACATCTGCCATATGCACGAACCACATTCCTTCTCCTTACAAATTCCGGCACATACGCTATGCCATCTGAATCGATTGCATATATTGGAGATTAATTTCCTTACACTATTTGAAAAACATTATACGAATTGTTCAGATATACACAAACAAACATTTATTAAATGTCCGAAACAGTTCCGATATGTCTTGTACATTCAGGACACTCTACATACAAAAATAGAAGGGCAAATTATACAAAATGATATATTGTTCCCTCTGACATTCTCACACACACAAGAAAACCTACACTGTTTCATACAGTTTCGGATAAGTTGCCCAATGCATCCGTTTTACATAAACGATTTTACATTTGCAACGCTTTCAAACAATCATACAAAACACGTTAGTATGAATATGACGCCACAAAATAATGCAAATCGATATGTTGTGTCTGATTCTTGTGAGGATGATGACGATGACGACGATAATGATGACGACGATGATGATGATGATGACGACGATGATGACGATGACGAGGATGGTGACGACTTTCAGCATCATCGACAATTTTCGATAACACAAAATTTTGCAATGTTTTCTTCTGTTGAGGGCGATGATGAATCTGATGAGGATGTGGGCGGTGACGGCAATCTTACGTGTAGCAGTGTCGAACACGTTGCCGACGATGGTGCGGAAACGTGTGAACCGTCCCAAGAAAAGGACACCACCGACGTGTGCAACTCACAAAGCACAAGCATCGACACACTGATTGCACAGACCACGTCAAAACATAAGTGCACGAAAACCATCGCATAATCTAACAAATGTGAATCGTTTATATGTGTTAGTGTTATATATGTTCAGTTCGTATACGTCGATGGTGGTCTAAATGAGTAGCAACCCGTTCACACGCAACTGTATACACACCCCATCCTTCCATAGCACACAAGTGTAACAGATTTATGATCCGTTTTAACGACAGTTCGGGAATTGGGCAATAATCGTTCCATCTCTTTTGCATCCCGTGTATAATACGGTTACTAACTGTGTCATTATATTGGATAGTATATTAATTTTTTTGAGATACGCATCGTACATATATAATTTTTTGCATATAGTATGATTATAGTTACCGATTATTGTATGAAATACAAATATGGAGTGCTTCCGTATATTGTGTGTGTGTGTGTGTTATGCCCCGATATATAGTATCTACTTAAATTTATATGTGTTATGGCGATTATGTAGTTTGTGCCAGAGACAGAACCTTCCTTAAATTTGTCTTTGCGTATCGCATGGTGCTGTTATTTTCAAATTTCACTGTTGCCTGTTGGTTTGACTGTTTTACAAAGATGCCTGTCGGAAATGGACGTTTGGACACACTGTGTTTCACATATAATACATCACCGGCAAGCACCGATTCCCAGTCGACGTTTTCCAAATCATGAAATTGGACGTTATCCGATTGCTGGATGAGTTTATGGAATCTCGGTTGATACGAAACATCATCCATCGGTTTCCCGATGCGCTGATAAGGCATTCGACACAGTGCACATTCACGCGCGTGATTCCCTTGCTTCTGGTTGATACACGCTAGTTTCATACAATCGTAATGAAAGGTGTGCGAACAAGGCAGTCGAATCGTGTCTTTCACCGATGTCACTTGTTGTGCGGTCACCAGCACCGACTTGTCAATCGTATCCTGGCATATGCAACATATGTCGGTGTTCATTTCTTCATCGGATTCTTCGCCAGCAATGCTATTTTGTATATGTGTTGGTATAATACAACTTACGTCCACATCTGAATAAAACATCGGTTGTTAGAATGGTATGCGTTGGTTCCAACTGAATAACAAATAGATTTGATTCATTTTTTTATATTTAAAAAGTCGGTCAGACCACACGTAGATTCGGTTGCATCTGCGTGGTACGCAAGTTCGATGGATGTATGCTGGCAAAGCGATGCGTGAAGATGCCATACCCAGGGCAAATACAGTGGCAATTGGCGGTACGTGTGGATTGTGTTGAGCTGCGAGATAGACGTGTAGAAGAGGAGCGTGCATATGCTCGTGCTGTACAATCGAACGACGGTCGGCATCCACTGTTTTGAAATGTAACTCCTGTAAAATCCGATGAAAGTCGACATATAGCACACATAGTGATGGTGGTTGTAGGTTTGAATATTGCCGCAACGATACATGTAACCGAGTTGATCCAGTCCACACAGCAACATTGTCCGAACTGCATCGTCTTTCGTTTTCAGAAGGGTTGGGAAGGTGGACGTCATCGTGGTGGTCATTATCATTAGGTAATCGAGCGCACACACACACCTGTAAACGCCCTCTTTGTATTTGCAATGCATCACATAATTCCAAAACAACACCGAGCTGAGCGTCAACCCAACCGTGGCAAACTGGTTTGCGTCAGTATTTGGGAAGTGTTCGTTTCGCAGCGGAAACAATCTTATTTTCAACCACTGCATCCAGATGAACACGCAACCACTTAGTTGCGGATACGGAGTAATCGGAATCCGTGGAAACCATTTAATCCAATTATTACGATGGGTATCAATAAATTGTTTGGCATGCGACCCAATGCCCAACAAGGGCATTGCCCCACAAACGATTCGGTCGCACTTAAATATGACGACCGCTCGCCACTTTTTCACACAATCACACACAATAATCAAGAGAATGAGCAACCATAAAAAAAGTGTTGTTATTAATTATAAAAACAACCAATGCATTCTGTCAGACACCGAAATATAAGAAGTCGAAAACATATACGACGTGGTTCACGCAGAGGTTCGAAGAAGACGCACGGTGGCGCGATGTCTTCGCCGACACACTTTGCACACCACTTTATGCAAGCCTTGCACCGGGTGAGTGAACCGACCGAACAACCAGTCGGCAGTCGGAAAAGAACCGGTGGTGGGGGTGTTCGGCAACCGGTCCGGACGCTCAACGACCGCTCGAGTGATGCCGAAGATTTTTTTGACACGGTGAAATCGAATAATACGAAAGAAAGACTCAAATCCAAATTATTCCCAACGGACGAGTTTCCATTTGACCATGCAATCATTGTTGCCAACGACCACCACCTTCCGCCACACATTAATACCCTCCCCGATTACCAAAAATGGTTATCTATCGAAGATCAGTTGTCAAGCGAAGGTAAGAAACGCTTCGATGTGTTGCGACAAGTGGCGTACATGCTGTTCACGCAAGAAGAAGTTGATACGGCTGTCCCGATTGTGGCTGCCACAACCAACGCACCCGAGATGTATGTCCCGCCCAACGCAGGTCTCGATCCGTTCGACGATGCACACCGCGTCGCAGATGCACCACCCGAACCCGAAGACACGATTACGGAAAATCCGTATGTCGGCAAAATTAAGAAATACCAGGAGACACAATCCAAAAGCGACCGTCTGAAATATGAACAAATGGCTCTCAAGGAGGCGGACCAACGGCAGTTGCTGATGATCTTATGCGGCGACATCGAAGCCGACGCCTTCTTCGATAAGAAGGGCGATATGCGACACCCCGAACACGTCATCAAACAGATCCTGCATCTGCTGGAGCCGTACCACCTGACACACAGCAAGACCGGTGCCCTCGCGCAGCACGTCTACTACTATGCGAACTTTATGTGGAAATCGGGGTACACGGCAACGATGCTGGTGGTCAGCGTGATGACGCTGTACCACGTGAGCATGTTCTTGATGTCTTGGTCGCACGGGTTCGCCAAAAGCAAACATGTCCGGGGCATCCTCACGTGGGTGCTGAACAAAGCCGGGAACATGTGTGTCACCCTATTTGAGACGATCGTGTCGTTGCTTTCCAAACAGTACAAGGTGCCCAAGATGCGGAACGTGTTCAGCAGCAGTAAGTTTGGTCGCGAGTTCGTGAAACTGACGTGCGTCGGCGGACCCCCGGCAATGCTGTGGTACTTGTTCAACTACGCCAAAGTGGACTACAACTCTCGCGAAGAACTGAGTATCGCGATGTACGGAGCGCGCAGTATGCTCGACCGGCACAAACAGCTCGATGCGATGCATTATTTGGCGCACCTCAGTCCGGGCTTCTTTGGAGAAGATATGTCATCCGGTATTACGCGCGGTCATATGGGGCTAATGAAACGCGTGCAAGGCGAGCTGATTGCCATCGAAAAGCGTATCGCAGAGGTTCAGAGCGATGAGATTGCGCGGATCGTCAAACATTACAACACGAGTCACCGCGGATCCGGTATCAGCAATCGTAAATTGCGATTGGGGAACTTGATCAACAAGTTCTACTGGATGTCGCTGAGCACCACCGAAGTCAACCTGACTGCATTTCGCAAAGCCCTGCTCACCGAGTTTGCGGACGATATGCGCAGTTTCCACTTTTTGGATGCGTATGGTCACCCGCGAAACCCAACTGACGTGTGCAAAGTGTTCTTCGTGTACTGGCAGCGGTGCGAGCAGTCGCAGGTGCTGCCGACAGTGCCGTACAAAGGTTCGGGGACACTCGCGCAACAGCTGAAACTCACACCGGTCGAACGACTGCGAACGATGCGCTCTAAAATGGACGACAATAAGAATATACCCGGGGTGTGGTGGCGCCAGCACCCCTTCCTGTACAAAACGAACCAGACCCGCCTGCCGTTGACCGAAGCGCTCGAAACCGAACCATCCGACGAGGTGCTGTCGCTGTTTCACAAGAGCAACCAGGATGCATTGCGAAAACACAAGGGGTGGACTCACCGCATCGCCTCGATTGGCAAAGACCACCTGGTTCGGCGCTTTCACCTGAGTCTGAAGTTGTTGGATGCCGAGTACGATCTAGTGCGTCGGAAATCGCACCTGACACGCAAGAAGGCGTTGGAGCAGGGCGTGGGGGTCAAAGGAGTGGGTTGGGACGAGCGCCGCGATCTGATGGGGTACGAGAAGGGACTGCGACTCAGTGCCTCGCCCGGTGAGCACCACAAGACGGATGCACTGGGTGCCGACGACGGTGGAGCAGACGCCCCCACCATCAACGCACTGGGTTGGGTGCTCTACAACGCTGTCGTTAAGGCGGCCAAATCAGATTCGTTGCCCACCCTAATTACGCATTCACACTGTGTGTCGGCAGTGCGGACGTTGTATACTAACACCAGTACAACGTCATCGTTACCCGGTAAACCGAAGAAGACTACTATGAAGAAGTCGGGTGGTACTGGTGCTGCTGGTGCTGCTGGTGGTGCTGGTGGTGCTGGTGCTGCTGGTGGTGCTGGTGCTGCTGGTGCTGCTGGTGGTGCTGGTGCTGCTGGTGCTGCTGGTGCTGCTGGTGCTCCTGCTACGAGGAAGTCGAAACCACCTTTTAAAGAAAACGATTGGCCCGTTCCATCCCTTCTACAACAATCCGGGTGGGCCACTATACAAGAAAATATGAACAAGTCGGGTGGCACGTTTCCTCAAATCAAAGAATTGGATGGACAAATCAATCGCACATTATTCAAGAAGTTGTATAACAAGATGAAGACTGCGGATAGTGTGAGAGTGTATTTGGTTGAGGCGTTGGCAGATGATGATCTGATTGTTTTAAAAACCGTCACACGCGCAAAAGATGATGCTGCTGCGAAGGCAGCAGATCGACGTACAGCGGACGAATATGTTGCGTTATATAACGCAGCAGATATACAGAAAAAAAAAGACACTGATGAGAAGATTGCACTAGAAGTCGTTCGGTTAGACGAAAACCTCGCACTCGCAAAAACAAATGCACTTAACAAATATACACCGACATGGGACCTACACCGATATATGGAATCATCCATTAGAGGCTTACAAAATCCGTCTAACATCGAATATGAAATTGTACAGAATTTGTATAGTCATAGTAAAGGACTGTACAACAACGAGATAACATACGCAACAAACATTCACGACATAGGGTGTACGTATGCCAAATCCTACATTCCGTCAGAACACAACATCCCCCTATACAAAAATGAACGCGCGACCATAGAACACGACCTATCACAAAACCCAACACCTCAACTACGAACCTGCATGGAAAACCGACTACGAACCATCATCGACAAAGTTGACTCCCTCCGAAAAAGCCAAAATGATGCAACACACACGTACCGCCATGAATATCAAACACATCTGACTGCCAATGTAACCAACAACACAAAATTAGACACTAAAACGGATAGAATCCAGGATAAACTATACAAGAGTTGCCACGATCCGCGGGGATCCTACAACATAACCAAGTCGAACCTGGAGTTAATGATGCGGCAGTACCAGCAGCAGCAGCACCAGCAGCACCAGCAGCACCAGCAGCATCAGCAGCAGCATCAGCAGCAGTACCAGTACCAGCAGCAGCAGCAGCACCAGCGGCAGCAGCA
>Ga0115547_1001618_pt1 | contig 13315 bp, 9 predicted proteins | sample COGITO_mtgs_1004_3_FD_87185 | JGI IMG/M metagenome (GOLD analysis project Ga0115547, IMG submission 87185) | Pelagic marine microbial communities from North Sea - COGITO_mtgs_100420 | ecosystem: Environmental > Aquatic > Marine > Epipelagic | place: Germany:Helgoland, sampling site Kabeltonne...
AAATGGATGACCCAGTTAGGCCAGAAATGACTGACTTTGTTTCCGGTGAGATTAAGCTCCAGAGATAGTATCTCTAGCCTTAATAAACGCCTGCACCGATCGGCTTACGTCCTCAGGGCTAGTCACCCAAGAACAGACGCTGACACGAATAACCTTTTTACCCTGCCAAACTGAACCTCCGACCCAGCACTCCCCGGAATCTTGAATCGCAGCCAGTATCTTATCGGTCTCAGCATCCTTATCTGCTGGCGCGACAATAACCTGATTAAACACCACATCATTCAGTATCTCGAAACCTGCCGCCCCGAGTTCCTCAGCAAACTGCAGTGCTCGTTCATGCATGCCATAAACCAGCTCATCGACCCCGTCAGCACCTAGGTATTTAAGCGCGGCCCAGAGTTCAATGGCTCTGGCACGGCGAGACATCTCTGGTGTGTAAAGCATGCCATCGCGGTTTTCACTGAAGTTGAGATAGGCACCGGACGTCTGCAGCGCCATGATCAGGGCATCTCGATCGCGGCACAGTAAGATGCCACTGTCATAGGGTGTATTGAGCGTCTTGTGACCATCCACAGACCATGAATGCGCTTTCTCCATGCCTTGAGTCAGGTGCTTAAGCCGCTTGGTAGCGCCTGCCCAAAGTCCAAAGGCACCATCTATATGGACCCAGGCACCCACTTCATTAGCCCTGTCACAGATCCCGTCAAAGGGATCAAAGGAACCTGAATTGACATTGCCCGCCTGCAATAAAACTATGCAGCTGCCATCCAATTGCGGAAGCTGTTCGGGAAGGATGCGCCCCTGATCATCGCCCTCAACCCATTCAATATTGTCGAGACCAAAACCCAACAGGGCGACGGCCTTTGTTACAGCGCCATGGATATGACGGCCGGCAATAATGCGCAGTGCTGGCGCGCCATTGTGCCCCTGCTGATTAAAGTCCCAACCCTGGTTCTGTAATAGTCGGTAGCGCGCTGCAGCCAACCCACATAAGATCGCCGAAGAGGTCCCGCTGACAAACCCAGCAACAGTGCTGTCAGGCAGACCGAATAATTGTCTTAACCAGCGCTCACAAATCTCTTCGAGTTTTGAGGCGATAGGTGACATTGCATAGAGTGCAGTATTTTGATCCCAGAAATCGCTCAGCCACTTAGTCGCCAGAGTCACCGGCAAAATGCCGCCATTCACAAAACCAAAGTAGCGCCCGCCGGTCTGTGCGGTGGTGGCGGGGGAGCCATATTCATGTAGCTGCTTGAGAATAGCCGTGGCATCTCCGGAAGAGGCTGGCAGGTCTTCGACAAACTGCTCGAGATTCGCTAGAGCCTGTTTCGAAGGGAACACATTGCGTTGCGCAGCGCCGTCGGCGTATTCATAGGCATAGCCTTTAGCCTGCTCAAGCAGAGATTTACTCTGCTGCTCTCGGTGCATACTGTAACGCAATGTCATCTGCTATCTCGCTGGATATTGTTGTGGATACGTATGGTCGCAGTAAATCATAGACTGGCGCGCTAACAAAGCTAGAATACAAACAGAATCTAATTACCAATTAAGGAAAGTGATCGCTATGTATAAAGGACAGACTGTCAGTCTCACTCTAATCGACAATGGTTTTGCAGAAATTCAGTTCGACAATCAAGGCGAGTCGGTGAATAAATTTAATCAGCAGACACTAGCTGATTTACGCGAAGCCGTAGATACCTTGAAAGCGCAGTCCGGCATTCGCGGTCTCTTGCTCAGCAGCGCCAAGCCCGTATTTGTTGTGGGCGCCGATATCACCGAGTTTAAGGACATGTTCACAGCCACTAAAGAGGTGTTTATTGCTGGTGCACAGACCGCCAATGGCCTGTTCTCTGAGATTGAAGATCTGCCTTACCCCTCCGTTGCAGCGATCAATGGTTTTGCCCTCGGCGGCGGTTTTGAAATCTGTCTCGCCTGTGACTCTCGAGTGATTTCCTCCAAGGCCGCTGTAGGCCTGCCTGAGACCGGTCTGGGTATCATTCCCGGTTGGGGTGGCACTGTGCGTCTGCCACGTTTGGTGGGTTATTCCACAGCGGTACATTGGGTTGCCTCCGGTGAACAGCAACGTCCTAAAGCAGCTTTAGCAGCCGGTGCAGTTGACGCCATCGCTGAGCCAGAGCAGTTGCGTGAAGTCTCTCTGGGTCTGCTCGAAGAGCTAGCTTCAGGTGAGCGTGATTATCAAGCGCGCCGTGCTCAGATGACCTCAGCACTGACAATGTCCGATGCCGAATTACAGGCCACAGCCGCCGGTTTCCGCAGCGCTATTCTGGGTAAAGTCGGCAATCATTATCCCGCGCCTTTAAAAGCGATTGAGTTGGTTTCCAATGCCGCCCATTTGGGTCGCGATGAAGCCATCAAAATGGAAAATGACGCTTTCTATGAGATCTCTCAAACCCCTCAGGCAAGAGCCATGGTGGGCCTGTTCTTAAGTGATCAATATATTGTTAAGCAGGCAAAAAACCGCAGCCGTGCCCTTGCCGACAAACTGCCTGAAATCAAAACTGCTGCTGTGATTGGTGCTGGTATTATGGGCGGCGGCATTGCCTACCAAAATGCCATTCGCGGTTACTCGGTCGTGATGAAAGATATTAACCAGCCAGCGCTGGATCTGGGTCTTCAGGAAGCCAATAAGCTACTGGCCAAAGGTGTTAAGCGCGGCAAGTTAACCGAAGATAAAGCCGGTCAGATACTCAGCCTAATCAAACCAAGCCTTGCAGACGCTGATGTGGCTCCCTGCAATATGCTGGTTGAAGCCGTAGTCGAATTGGAATCCGTCAAGAAAATGGTACTGCCCGCCGTTGAAGCCTTGCTCGACGACAACGCAGTGATTACGTCAAACACCTCGACCATCTCGATCAACCGTCTTGCCGAATCATTAAAGCGCCCAGAAAACTTCTGCGGTATGCACTTCTTTAATCCGGTTCACGCCATGCCACTGGTCGAAATCATTCGCGGCGAAAACACTTCTGATGCAACCATCGCAGCAGTCTGTGCCTATGCTCTGGGTCTCGGTAAGAAGCCTATCGTAGTTAACGACTGCCCAGGATTCTTGGTCAACCGCGTACTGTTCGCCATGCTCTTTGGCCTCGAAATCATGATCTCTGAAGGTGCTGACTTCCAGCAGGTGGACAAGGTTATGGAAGGTTGGGGCCTGCCAATGGGTCCGGCTTATTTGATGGACGTAATCGGAATAGACACGATCAATCACTGCTACCCAGTGATGATCGACGGCTTGCCACAGCGCTTTAAGAAAACTGCTGATCTGTGGCCCACTGAGTCGATTTATCAGGCCGAGCGTCTGGGGCAGAAAAATGGTCTTGGCTACTACAGCTATGAGCTGAATGAAAAAGGTAAGCCGAGTAAGGCTGTCGACGAGACGGTTATCAAAATGTTTGCCGACCTTTATGGGGAAGCCAAGATGGTGGATGCCGATGAGATTGTTGATCGTCTGATGATCGCCATGGCCATGGAAATGGTTCATTGTTTGGAAGAGGGCGTAGTAGCCTCACCGGCAGAAGCGGATATGGCGTTGATTTATGGTGTCGGCTTCCCAGCATTCCGCGGTGGTGTCTGTCGTTGGATGGATGAGATTGGCCTGCAGGAAGTCTGTGATCGTGGTGACAGATATGCTCATATTAGTGAGTTGTATCGACCCACTGAGAAGCTGCGTGCTATGGCTGCAAAGGGTGAAACTCTGTATTAGTCTGACATTAGATAAAGTAGTTTTTATCCGGAGTTCCAGGGCTTTAGCCTGGAACTCTGAGTCTGTCATCTCGAACGCATGTGAGAGATCTCAAGATCCCTCGTCGCTTCGCTCTGTCGGGATGACAAATTAAGTGCCTAGCGGCATGACTGGTTAGGGGTGTCTGCCAAGGTGGAGAATTAGATATAACTGCTCTAAGCAAGGCGTAGATTACTCTATTGTTTGACTTAGGCGCTTAGAACTCCCAGCCTGTCATCTCGAATGCACGTGAGAGATCTCGAGATCCCTCGTCGCTCTGCTCTGTCCGGATGACAGATCAAGTATCTAGCGGCACGAAAAACTATGCATCTCAGCTAGCTATTAAACAAGAGCCCTATAACTCCACAGGCCGCTCAGGCGTCCCCTGCATAAACGGTCCATCAACACAGATACGTCGGCCATCTGGCGAAGCACAGGCTCCACAGATACCCACGCCACACTTAGTCAGATAATCAATCGCACTGAAGATCTGATCATCGCGACAGAACTCACGCTGCACTTTCGCTGCGGCGTGGACCATGGGTGAAGGCCCACAGTTGTAGAACACCAACTTATCCAATTCCTGCTGATCCATCTCTTCAAGACGACTGCGCAACAGTTCGGTGACCACACCTTTAAAGCCTTCGCTGCCGTCATCTGTGGCTACGTGAACCTTGGCGATTTTTTTACATTCGTCGAGATAGTAGAGGCGTTCTGCTGTGCGTGCCCCGGTAAATACTTCGGCGTTGCCAAAGTCTCGGGCTAGCTGATAAACCGCGGCTAAACCTGTTCCACCGGCTACTGCCATGATCTTGGCATCTTCAGCTGGCGACACGGGAATGCCGTGAGGGCCCCGCACATAGACTTCAGTGCCTACTTCTAGGTCCATCAGTGCGTGGGTAAAGATACCCACGTCGATTACGGCGAGTTGGAAGGGGTCGTCTGCTAGGGCGGAGAAGGGCTTTTCACCGACGCCTGGCACCCAGAGGAAGACAAACTCACCGGCTTGGATATTGACTTTGCGGTCAAAGGTGAGAACACAGATGTCATTGCAGACACGTTTGTTTTCTACCAGTACCACTGGCGAGTAATCCATATCGATGTCGTAGCGGATATGGGCTTCGGCTTTGTCTGAGTCGAACGCCATGTCCGATTCAAGCTGATTGAAGTAGCTGCCAATTTCGTCTGTGGTCATGCCGGTTAGAGCTGAGCCTATGCCGACGATGGACGCTCCGGCATTGATGAATTCTCTGGTGTCGGCGGCACTGCTGGCGCCACCGCAACCCACAATGGGCAAGTCGGTGACTTCACGAATTTCGCGCACGCATTTTAGGGCGATGGGCAGTACGCCTTTGCCTGACATACCACCAGCGCCGTTGCTCAGCACTGGATGTCCGTGAGAGGCGGTATAACCTGGCCCGACAGTGTTAATCGCACAGATGCCATCGGCACCACCGGCGGCTGCGGCTAGGGCTATCTCGCCAATATTGGGTGTGTTCGGAGTTAGCTTGGGGATTACTGGAATATCAACTACGGCTTTGACTGCGGCGGTAATGGCGCGAACCATCTCTGGATCCTGTCCCATGGCCATGCCGTAACCTTTGGCGTGGGGGCAGGAGAGGTTGAGTTCTAGGCCATCGGCTACTGGGGCCATGATCTTGGCTACTTCGACGAACTCTTCTAGGCTGCCACCGAAAATGGATACTAGCAGGAAGCGATCTTCGGGAATACGCAGTTTTGCCATGGCTTCGGCGGCTACTAGGGCGCCTGGGTTGGTCAGGCCAACAGCATTGACGAAATTGCCGGGGGAATACTGACTGTAAACCGGCTCACGGTTGCCCTCGCGAGGCACAGGACCAACACTCTTGGTCGTGATCACGCCAATTTGCGGCATATGATCAAACATGTATTGGATTATAGGCACCGCGGTGGTGACGATTCCGGAGGGCACTGTAAAAGGGCCTGAGAGGGTCTTGCCAAGAAATTCTGTTTTCAAGATAGCTCGCTCGAAACTGATTGTATGGGAGGGTGTACGCAGGGCGAGATTATACCGACTTTAAAGAATTAATCTGCCTCTCTTGCGCCTATGCTGCGAAAAAAGGCTAGGTGACTGTAGTCGCTGCTGGGGACGTAGCTAAGGTCGTTGTAATGGGGGTTGGCAGAGAGTTTGACGATGACGGTGTTCTTAGCTGGATTGACATAAATATACTGCCCATAGACACCCATTGCCATATATTCGCCGTCCTCTGAGAGCGGCAACCACCATTGGTAACCATAGCCAAAGTCATTCTCTTCTGGCTGGATGTGCGGGGCGTCGGCAGCGGTCGATACTTTGACCCACTCAGCTGGAACAATCTGTTTCTCGCTCAGGGCGCCGTTGTGCAAATAGAGCGAGCCAAGCTTGGCAAAATCTCGCAAGGTTAAATTGAGTCCCCCAAGGGCCATCTCTTTGCCATCGCCGTCGACGATCCAGTAGCCGTCGTATTCCATACCCAGAGGCTCGTAGAGTTTTTCCTGCATATAGTCAGTCACTGACTTCCCAGTAGCACGACTGAGGACCATGCTTAGCACATGGGTGTCGATGCTGACATAGTGGTTAAGAGTTCCGGGCTCGCGGCCACGGGTTAGGCTGGCAGCAAAGTCATCCTGTGGGCTGCCTAGAGCAAAGCCGCGGCCCCAGCGATTAATATCACTATCAAAGTCGCCGTAGTCTTCATTGAAAGCGATCCCCGATGACATCTGCAGTACATCTTTAATGCGCACGCCTTCATAACCTGAACCTTTTAGTTCTGGGGCATAGGTATCTACTGTTTGCTCAATGCTGGTGATGCTGCCTTCGTCCACAGCTATACCCATCATGGCGGAAATAAACGACTTGGCCATAGACCAGGAAATGGTGCGGGTGGATTCACTGTGGCCGAGACTATAGGTTTCGTGGACGATTTGATCGTTCTGGATTACTAGCAGTCCGGTGGTCCAGGAGTCGGCTAAAAACTGTTCTGTGTTGAGCGGTTGCCCGGCATACGAAAATTCCTCCGGCAGTTCTATGGCAGTACCCTGACTGTAGGGCCGTGGATCTGAGGAGGCGCTCATGGTGCTGATTGCCCCGAGCTGATCGGCGGTGCGGAAGTTCTCGACAATTCGATCTTCGTCGAAAAGGTGCACGGCGTTATAGAGGCTCTGCGCTGTGGGTAGGGCCCAAAAACCGCCGATTAAAAGTACTGTGGCGCCGATTAAAATACTGTTGCGTGAAATGGTCATCTGTTCCCCTGAGGAGTTTCAAGCTGCTTATGCAGTCTTATTGTTTTGACCTATCCTACGGGAGTTTGCAGAGTCAGCGCAATCAAAGACTTCTGTACTAAATTTATGATGAAAAAGAAGGCAAAAAAAAGACCAAAAAAAAGAGCAAAAAAAAGAGCGGCCCTGAGGCCGCTCTTCTCGATCACCTTATGAAGCAGTATTAGAACTGGTTCATGGTGTTGTCTTTACCTGATGCTTTCAGTGCAGCATCACCGGCAAAGTATTCTTTGTGGTCGTCGCCCATATCGGAGCCGGCCATGTTTTGGTGCTTCACACAGGCGATACCTTGACGGATCTCTTTGCGCTGAACACCAGCCACATAACCCAACATACCTTGCTCGCCGAAGTACTCTTTGGCTAGGTTGTCAGTAGACAGCGCCGCAGTGTGGTACGTAGGCAATGTAATAAGGTGGTGGAAGATACCGGCTTCACGGGCAGAATCGGCCTGGAAGGTACGGATTTTATCGTCTGCAAGCAAGGCCAGATCCGTCTCGTCGTAGCTGACATTCATCAGGTCGGCGCGATCGTAAGCGGAAACGTCTGCACCGGATTCGCTCATGCTGTCAAAGATCTGCTGACGGAAGTTGAGAGTCCAGTTGAACGATGGGCTGTTGTTGTAAACCAGCTTAGCGTTAGGAACTTCTTTACGAATCTCAGCCATCATTGCGCCAATTTGGCCAACGTGAGGCTTCTCAGTCTCGATCCAGATCATATCAGCGCCGTTCTGCAGGCTAGTGATACTGTCTAAGATACAGCGTGCTTCGCCAGTGCCAGCCTTAAACTGGAACAGGTTGCTTGGCAGGCGCTTAGGACGTACCAGCTTGCCATCACGATTAAGAACCACATCGCCATTCTTCATGTCGGCAGGAGAGATTTCTTCAACATCGAGGAATGAGTTGTACTGATCGCCGAGATCGCCTGGCTCACGTGTAACAGCGATCTGCTTAGTCAGGCCAGCACCCAATGAATCGGTACGGGCAACAATTACGCCGTCGTCTACGCCCAGCTCAAGGAAGGCGTAACGAACCGCATTGATTTTGGCGATGAAGTCTTCGTGTGGCACTGTAACCTTGCCATCCTGGTGACCACATTGCTTCTCATCAGAGACCTGATTTTCAATCTGGATACAGCAAGCACCAGCTTCAATCATCTGCTTCGCCATCAAGTAAGTGGCTTCAGCATTACCAAAACCGGCATCGATATCGGCAACGATGGGCACTACGTGCGTCTCGTGATTATCAATTTGATCCTGAATGGCTTGCTTGGCGTCGCCCTGTGCAGCGTCCAACTGACGGAACAGACCGCCCAGTTCACGTGCATCGGCTTGGCGCAAGAATGTGTAGAGCTCAGCGATCAACGAGGCAACGGAAGTCTTCTCGTGCATTGACTGGTCGGGCAGGGGACCGAACTCTGAACGCAGAGCCGCAACCATCCAACCTGACAGGTAAAGGTATTTACGTTTGGTGGTACCGAAGTGCTTTTTAATCGCAATCAGCTTTTGCTGGCCGATAAAGCCGTGCCAGCAACCCAGAGACTGAGTGTACTGAGACGAGTCGTTATCGTAGGCGGCCATATCTTCACGCATAATTGCTGCGGTGTACTTGGCGATTTCGATTCCGGTTTGAAAGCGATTCTGAGCGCGCATACGGGCTGCAGAATCAGCATTGATCGCGCCCCAGTTCCCGCCGTGTTGCTCTTTTAGTTTGGCAACTGCTGCAAGATCATTTGAAAAATTGGACATACTTAAAACCTCTTAATGAATTCCGTTCGTTTGACAGTGGATTGAGTTTAGGTATGATACCGGTATAAATCTAATTGATAGTTTCTATTGCGAGCATTTTTATTATGAATATAGCAAGAGTCGATTTAAACCTGTTGGTCTATCTAGATGTGCTACTCCGTGAGTGCAATGTGACTCGAGCTGCGGAGAAGTTGGGTATTAGCCAACCCGCCATGTCAAACAGCTTGAGGCGCTTAAGGGATCTGTTTGATGACCCACTGTTGGTGCGCACCAGTGATGGCATGACGCCTACTGATCGGGCGTTAGAGTTGCAGCCCTTAATACGCAATGTTCTGGCTGCCGCCGAGATCGCGGTATTACCTAAGACAGTTTTTGATGCCGCAGCATCTGACCGTATCTTCCGCATTATGGCCAGTGACTACACCGAAGTGACTCTGTTGCCCCAGCTGTTAACGCGGTTGCGCAAGGAAGCTCCAAATATTCGCCTAGATATCATGACTCCCAGTGACGTGAGCTTTCACGACGTGGAGCGCGGCAAGGTAGATTTGGTGATCAACCGCTTTGATACGCTGCCACAGTCCTTTCATCAGGTACATCTCTGGGACGACAGTTTCTCCTGTGTGATGAGTGCAGCTAATCCGGTGATTAAAAACTGGAATCTCGATAGCTACCTATCTCACAAGCATGTTTGGGTCAGCAAGACGGGTATGGGCGTAGGCGTTGGCATGAGCTCGGATGACGTACAGCGACTGGGCTGGGTTGATGAGGCTCTGGGCAAACTCGATGCCAAGCGTGAGATAACCGTGTTCACCCGCCATTATCAAGCGGCGCTGTTGCTCGGTGAACAGGAAGATCTGATTGTAACTATTCCCACCATCGCGGCTCGAACCATGTCGAATAACCCCAAGGTGGTGATTCTTGACCCGCCTTTTGAGATACCGCGAATGCGCCTCAAAATGGTCTGGAGTCCTTTGTTGCAAAGGGACCCTGGGCACAAATGGCTGCGTCAGATGATTAAAGATGTTTCCGCTGAGATTGCTCGCTAGGCCTGCATGGCTAGCGTTTCAGAATAGCTATTCCTGAATAGCTTTCCTGAATAGCAAAGATAAAACCCATAGATTTGGCTTATTTCAGGGTTGAGCTTAGACTCCGCACATAGATATTCCTACTTGGAGAGTTACAGATGGTCGACCGTATCCAGCACTCAGGATTACAGATTGCACAACCTATTTATCAGCTGGTCAACGACCAAATCTGCCCCGGAACCGGCATAGATCCAGATCAGTTCTGGGCGTCTTTCGCCTCAATAATTGACCATTTTGCGCCGATAAATCGCGATCTCCTTGAAAAGCGTGAAACTCTTCAGGCCCAAATTGATGGCTGGCATCACCAGCATCGCAACGATTTCAACTTCGCTGACTACAAAGCTTTTCTGCAGAGCATCGACTATCTGGTTCCTGAGGGCCCCAACTTTAGCGTGACGCCACGCAACGTTGACCCCGAGATTGCCCAACAGGCTGGTCCACAGTTAGTTGTGCCGATTATGAATGCACGTTTTGCCTTGAATGCGGTAAATGCTCGCTGGGGCAGCCTCTATGACGCGCTCTATGGCAATGATGTAATCTCTGAAGAGGGTGGCGCAGAAAAAGCCGGGGCCTATAACCCTGTGCGCGGCCAGAAAGTGATTGATTACGGAAGGGACTTGCTCGACACCGCAGTGCCTTTAAATAACGGCTCGCATCAGGCTGCGACAGCTTATCAGGTGGTGAATAAGCGACTGGTGGTCAGTTTAGATAATGGCTCAGAGGCGCATTTAGCGAACCCCGAACAGTTTATCGGCTATCTAGGAACAGCAGAAAATCCTGCATCTATATTGTTACAAAACAATAGGTTGCATCTCGAAATTCAGGTAGATTATGCTCATCAGGTAGGTGCTACAGACAAGGCTGGGATCAAGGATATAGTTCTTGAAGCCGCTCTGACTACCATTATGGATTGCGAAGATTCCGTAGCGGCAGTAGACGCTGAAGATAAGGCACTGGCTTACAGCAATTGGCTTGGTCTCAATAAAGGTACTTTAGAAGAAACCATCACTCGTGGTGATAAGAGCTTTGTCCGCTCGATGAACCCTGATCGTGAATACCTTGCAAAAGATGGCTCCAAACTGACCCTTAATGGCCGCAGCCTGATGTTTGTGCGCAATGTCGGTCATCTGATGACTAATTCAGCGATTCTCGATGCCGAGGGCAACGAAGTGCCAGAAGGGATCATGGATGGTGTGATTACCAGTCTGATCTCACTGCATGATCTCAAGCGTACTGGCGGCTTAAGCAACTCCAACGCTGGCAGCAGCTACATCGTCAAACCGAAAATGCATGGCCCTGAAGAAGTGGCCTTCACCAATGAGCTATTCGACGCCATTGAAGATGCTCTGGGGCTTGAGCGACATACTATTAAAGTCGGCATTATGGACGAGGAGCGCCGCACCTCGGTCAACCTCAAAGAATGCATACGCGCCGCCAAAGGCCGTGTGGTGTTTATTAACACCGGTTTTCTCGACCGCACCGGTGATGAGATTCATACCAGCATGCATGCAGGTCCCTTTGCATTAAAAGCTGACCTTAAGGCCATGCCTTGGATTGGCGCCTACGAAGATCGCAATGTCGACATAGGCCTGGCCTGTGGCCTCAAGGGCAAAGCTCAGATAGGTAAGGGTATGTGGGCGATCCCGGACAATATGGCGGATATGATGCGGATCAAAATAGGTCACGTGAAATCTGGTGCTAATACCGCCTGGGTGCCGTCACCAACTGCAGCAACGCTTCATGCTATGCATTACCACCAGGTGGATGTGGAAGCCATGCAAGAGCAGGTGGCCAATCGAGCTATGGCCAGCGTCGACGACATTCTGACCATTCCCTTACTCGGCGATCGCCAGCTGACTGTTGAAGAGATTCAGCTGGAACTGGATAACAATGCTCAGGGTCTTCTTGGCTATGTAGTGCGTTGGGTTGAGCAGGGTGTGGGTTGCTCTAAGGTTTTGGATATTAACAATGTTGGCCTGATGGAAGATCGCGCAACTCTGCGTATCTCCAGTCAGCATATGGCCAATTGGTTACATCATGGTATCTGTAGTTCAGGTCAGATCATGGAGACGCTTAAGCGTATGGCAGCAGTGGTTGACGGTCAAAATGCTGGCGATGCAGATTATGTTGCTATGAGCCCCAACTTTGAGCAGAGCATTGCCTTTAAGGCGGCCTGTGATCTGGTGTTTAAAGGTGACACTCAGCCAAGCGGTTACACAGAGCCATTGCTTCACGCCTACCGCCAGCAAGCGAAAGCTGCGAGGTAAGAGGCTCTAATGATGAAATCCACTCCCGATCTTTGCGACCAGTACCCTGAGCTGATTCAGGTAGTGGAGCCCATGTTTAGCAACTACGGTGGCCGTGATCGCTTTAGTGGCGAGATTGTTACGGTGAAATGCTTTGAAGATAACAGCTGTGTCAAGCAACTAGTGGCGACTGAGGGGTTGGGCCGCGTGATGGTCGTGGATGGCGGTGGCTCCATGCGCCGCGCCTGTCTCGGGGATATGCTGGCGGAAAAGGCGTCGGTGAATGGCTGGAGCGGCTTGATTATCTATGGCTGTATTCGCGATGTGGATGAAATTATGATCACGGATATTGGTGTTCAGGCTCTGGGTACCCACCCGATGAAAACCGATAAGAAGGGTGTTGGTGAGACTCAAGTCCCTGTGACTTTTGGCGGCGTTACCTTTCATCCTGGGCATTATGTCTACGCCGATAATAACGGCATTGTTGTGGCGCCCCAGCAGCTTCTCTAGGCTGCTGCTTTCTATTGCTTCTCGTAATAGCTCGTAGTAATAGCTCGTCTAAAGCAACACCAGCTTCATAGCTATATGGGGCATATCCGCATCCAAGAATTCCTCGCCGTAACTCATAAACCCAAGGCCGCTGTAAAACGGCAGGGCAGTCAGCTGGGCATGTAAGAACAATTCAGGCAGCTGCTCTGCCGCCGCGGTTTCGATTACCGCTCGCATAATCGCATCGCCAATACCGCGCTTGCGGTTAGGCTTAAGCACCGCCATGCGGCCAAAGTGACCATCTGGTAACAAACGACCCGTACCAACCGGCCTATTCTCGTCGTCGTAGGCGAGCCAGTGAATACAGTCTGAGTCGAGGCCATCAAAGTCCAGATCCATGGGGACATTTTGCTCTTTGACAAATACCTCTGTGCGAATTTGCTTGATCTCATGCTCGCTGGCTTGCCAGCTAGTTTGCTCAACGCGGATTGGGGATTTAGCCTGCATATATAGCCTGTAAATATAGCCTGTAAATATAACGTCTTTGGTAATTGGTCAGTAACGGCGTTAACAATAATCGATCTGACGCTGAATTTCATGCTGATCAATGCTAATCAATACTAAGATTAATAAGGCTAGAGCGGCCTCAATAGAAAGACTAAACATTGCCTTCTGCAGCCGAATCAGAAAAGATGTCATCATCGGTTTACTCGTG
>Ga0115547_1001620_pt1 | contig 13304 bp, 17 predicted proteins | sample COGITO_mtgs_1004_3_FD_87185 | JGI IMG/M metagenome (GOLD analysis project Ga0115547, IMG submission 87185) | Pelagic marine microbial communities from North Sea - COGITO_mtgs_100420 | ecosystem: Environmental > Aquatic > Marine > Epipelagic | place: Germany:Helgoland, sampling site Kabeltonne...
CATGCCGATGAAGCAGGACACACAGAGTTTCATGCCGAGTATCTGCTGAACTGTGCTGAACCATCCGCGATAACCGGCATCAACTTTGCCTATTTTGGAAGTTTTCCAAATGTGCTGGAGGTTGAGGTCCAAATTATCACAGACACTGGTGCTACCTCGTTTGAAGTAGAACGTGACGCCCCAACTCTTGATCTAACTGGGTTGTTTTAAAGCCTTGACCGACCCAACCGAAATTCTGCGCCTTGAGGATGTCACCTACAATTGGCCGGGGTCTGCCTCTTTTGGGTTGCACGTTCCCAACCTGACATTGGCACAGTCCGAGACAGTTCTGCTGCTTGGCGAAAGTGGGTCGGGAAAGTCTACGCTTTTGTCATTGATCTGCGGGACCATCATCGCAGGTTCTGGTCGGGTCAGTGTTGCGCGCACAGATATTGCTAAACTCTCGGCGGGACAGCGTGACCGCTTTCGCGCCGAGCAGATTGGATTGATCTTTCAACAGTTCAATCTGCTGCCCTTTGCAAGCGTACAAGACAACATTTTGCTGCCTCTACGATTTGCCCCCGAACGGCACAATCGTTTGAGCGATCCAAAGCAAGAAGCCACAAGACTGTGCCATGATTTGGGTCTTCCTGATGGTGTGATGTCATCAAAGGCCGGTAATCTTAGCGTTGGACAACAGCAACGCGTGACGGCTGCCCGTGCGTTAATCGGCATGCCGCCCCTGATCATTGCAGATGAACCTACGTCCTCATTGGATGCGTCAACCCAAGCAACGTTTCTAGAACTGCTGTTTGCGCAATCGCGTGCCCATGGAACCACGCTGTTGATGGTTAGTCATGACGCACGACTATCCAGCCAATTCGACCGCGTGATCCATATGGCCGACATCGCACGAACCACACGAGGTGCCACATGATATTTCGCCTCGCCTTTGCATCGTTGGTCGCACGCGCATTGACCGTCGGCATGACCATTCTTGCGATCGCCCTGTCGGTGGCCCTGTTCCTTGGGGTTGAGAAAATTCGAACCGGTGCCAAAGCCAGCTTTGCTGACACGATATCTGGCACGGACCTGATTGTTGGGGCGCGGTCCGGGTCAGTACAACTGCTTCTCTATTCGGTCTTTCGGATCGGCAATGCGACGAACAACCTGACGTGGGAAAGCTATCAAGACATAGAAAACCGCCCCGAAGTGGATTGGATTGTCCCGATTTCCTTGGGTGACAGCCATCGGCAGTTCCGCGTCATGGGCACAACACAAGCCTTCTTTGAGCGATACAAATATCGCTCAGGCCAATCACTTAGTATACGTGATGGTGCCATTATGGATGACCTGTTTGATGCTGTTATCGGAGCCGATGTTGCCGCGAAGCTAGGCTATAAAGTTGGCAATCCGATTGTAGTGGCGCATGGCCTCGCGTCGTTCACCGAACATGACGATCAACCTTTCCGCGTCTCTGGCATCCTTGAAAAGACGGGCACACCCGTAGACCGGACCGTTCTAGTTGGTCTGCGTGCGATTGAAGCGATCCATGTCGACTGGCAAGGTGGCGGCCAGATACAAGGACAGTCGACCCCAGTTGAGGCCCTGCGCCAAATGGAATTGAAACCATATGCAGTCACTGCAGCGCTTGTGGGGGTCAAAGGGCGCCTTAAGGTTTTCGGGTTGCAACGTGCAATCAATGAATATGCAGAGGAACCCTTGCTCGCAATTCTTCCCGGGGTGGCATTGCAAGAGTTATGGCAAATCGTCGGGATCGCGGAGACAGCGTTGATCGGAGTATCGGCCATGGTCGTGATAACGGCCCTGATCGGGATGATGGCCACGATTTTCTCCAGCTTGAATGAGCGTCGCCGAGAGATGGCCATTTTCAGAGCGATGGGGGCACGACCACGGGTGATTTTGGGATTACTGGTGTTTGAGGCAAGTGTGATGGCCGCACTTGGCGCGTTATTGGGCCTTGTTCTGTTGTATGTCGGGCTGTCCATCGGCCAACCCATGATCGATAGCGCCTTTGGGCTATGGTTGCCCATTGAACCACCAACGCTACGCGAAGTTTGGGTTTTACTGGGTGTTGTCGTTGCTGGCGCAATTGTGAGCATGGTACCAGCATTGCGTGCCTACCGCATGTCCCTCGCAGATGGTATGATGGTTAGGATTTAGGATGACAAGGACCATGACTATGCAGGTTTCCCGCCGTAAATTGATCACCTCGGCTTTGGCCAGTGCAGCCCTACCACGTGCAGCTTTGGCCAAAACGCCAACCGAAATCACATGGGATGATCTGATCCCACCCGGCGTACCCTATTCTGAAATCGTCGCCGCAGGCGAAATGGATGAGACCAACGACATTTGGCAACCAGTATTTGATGAGAACGCAACAAAGTTGAACCCCGTTTTGGATAGAGCATACATCAAGATGCCTGGCTATATTATTCCCATCGATCAATCGATCGACGGTGTTACCAGCTTTGTTTTGGTGCCTTATGTTGGGGCCTGCCTGCACACCCCCCCTCCGCCAGCAAACCAACTGGTTTTTGTTACAACGAACAAACCATGGCCCAGCGATAATCTATGGAATGCGGTATGGGTAACAGGCCAGATGCAGCACGAACTTCAATCAACAGAAGTCGCCGAAACTGGTTATCTGTTGAAGGCTGAGGAAATGGAAACCTACGTATGGTAAGACGGGTCGTGACACGTCGAAGTTTGTTAGCCAGTTTGGGGGCTTTCGGGCTGATCCCACAGTTGGCTGGAGCGGATGAATATATCGATCTCGATTGGAAAGACCTTGTTCCAAAAGGACAAACGATCGTTCCCCCCATGCTGCAAGGTCTGATCGATCACGACCAGGCACCATTGTCGAACCAGCAACCACAATCCACTGGCGTGCGGACAGACTTAAACGGCCAAATAGTTCGTTTACCGGGCTTTATCGTTCCGATTGAGTATTCAGGCACAGGCGTCACCGCGTTCATTCTGGTGCCTTTTGTCGGCGCATGCGTTCACGTGCCACCACCACCCCCGAACCAACTTGTTTTTGTCACGACACAAGAACCCTATGAAAGTTCGGGCATGTTTGAGCCAGTGAATGTTATTGGGATGTTCGGCGTTTCATCCATGTCAACACAGCTTGCAGATATCGCTTATGCACTTTCCGCAGACAGGATCGAACCCTTCGAGTCTTAGATCGTAACGACGAATACACGTTTGCAAGACTCGTTTGCTTCGTCGCTAGAATTTGTCGATCCATTCAGCTCAGTCTGCTCATTTAGAACAGGGTCACGAGCCCCGATGCCGCACTTTTCAAACTGACAATTTTTTAACACCCACCGCCCAACCTTTCATCAATCAGTTAAAACCCACGTAAAATCTCTTGCCGTCAAATCTGGTCCTTGCCCACTCTTAAAATCCCCACCACGCTTTACAGACCTACGCGCGTTGAGGACCGAATGACGGCACATCATTCCATAGGCAGCGATGTCATCTTTCAGCGTGCCCGCGGGACACTGAATATAAGCGTGGTGTCTGCGGCTGGCAATCAGTCGCGCTTAAAAGACCTACGCCAGCAAGGGTCCTACCGTGCGATTATGGTGAACGTCTTGAAGAGTGGGCCGAGATCGTAATGAATGAATACGGTGACGTTGTTACCGCATTTGAAGTGGGCAACGAATACTGGCCATTGATGGATGAAACTGAATACGGATCCAAAGCTAATATAGCGATTAAAGCCTTGCAAAATGGCATTGTTGCTGCGGACGCAGAAGATGCAGACATCTTGGTGCAGATGGCGTCACCTTTTTCGGAATCTGAATACAATTCAAGTGTTGACGATCGGGGATTCAGAGCACGCCTGACAGGTGCAAACGAAGCTATTCTTGCACAACTTGATGACGAAGCCAGAGAGGCAATTGGTGGAGTTGTCGAGCACTACTATTGGAACGAGGCGGCAGCACCGTTCACAGATTCCTCAGCTGAAGTGAACTATATCAATCTAGATTTAGCCATCTGGGAAGAAAACCTTAGATCGTGACTTAGATCTTCACATTACCGAGTGGAATATCAAGGCTTCAAACATCGAGAACAACGGCGTTAAGAGCATGGGTGTTCTTGTTGAAATGGTCGAAAATATGGTTGAGATGGATGTGGTTCAAGGGGCTGTTTGGCCTATTATACACAACACTGCGAACGACCTTGGCGGCCCCCTAGGCGCAGGTACGATTGAAACCGATGATGAGGGGCGTGTGGTACACACAGTACGCGGCGCGATGTTCGACCTAATGTCCAAAAGCCTGCCAGGTATGGAGCTAATCCAACTTGATCTGGAAAGTGTCGAGAACGATATGGAACTCGCTGCCTTTGAGAAAGACGATGAATTTGTTGTTTATATCGGCAACAATTCAGAGACACCGGAAACGATTATCATAGACCTCAACGATTTGTTGCCAAAATTTAATGAGGCTCAAGGTGTAAAGGTCGGATATGATCAAGCAACCTCCAATGGTCTGATATACTCTTCTGCCTTGCAGTCGGTGACGGAAACACAATCCGTTTCAATTGACGGTGAAAACTATCACTTGAATGAGCACGATACCTGTGCGGTTTTAACTGACTATAACTTCGATTCATCGCTGATCGAAATTAACCTTAATCCATATGAAGTAATGCAGATAACGGCCCGGTAATACCTAGCTTATGTATATTTCTCTAAAGTCTTTGGCGGAGCGACCTTTGAAGCCCCCTCTCGAGATCAACTAGTTTTAAGAAGCTGAAACAATAAAGGGTCAGATAAAATCTGACCCTTTGTTTTTCTTACAACGATGTCGGTGCAACGTATTATTGTGTCCGTGCATCCACAATATCATTAGCGGACGTCGGCTCTGGTCCCTTTTGCACAAATATCGCCTCATCAATTTTTTGACTATTTGTGGTTCCGGTTACTGGCTTGCCTATAGTCGTACGCAAGTCATCCAGCTCAATGAAATTGTCAGCTTGGCGCCGTAATTCGTCGGCCAGCATCGGAGGCTGTACCCGAATTGATGATACGACTGAGACACGAACGCCGCGCCTTTGGACGCTTTCAACAAGTGACTTGAAGTCACCGTCGCCGGAAACAATTACGATGTGGTCGACATGAGCGGCAATATCTAGAACGGCAACTGCCATCTCAACAATTGTATTCCCTTTGACTTTCCGACGACCTGTGTGATCAGTAAATTCCTTAGCCGGCTTGGCAACCGTATTGTAGCCATTGTAGCTCAGCCAGTCGACCAAAGGCCTTACAGATGAAAATTCATCGTTGTCTAAAATTGTCGTGAAGTAAGATAATTTTGTTAACTTACCGCGGCGAGCAAATTCTTGACGCATCAATTTAAAATCGATGTCAAAACCCAAGCCCTTAGAGCAAGAAAATAGACTCTTACCATCGATGAAGACAGCAATACGCTCGTCCTTATAAAACATTTGGTTTCCTATCTATATTTATAAACTATCACCTGATGACACTTGCCCAGAAAGGCCTGTATTTCAGGTTAGGTATTTAGAATTTCTATTCAGCTTTGTGTTAAACGGGGAGAAGCCCTAACGAGAGCTAAACCAGTTCTGTGGTCTATCCGCATATCGCCGAGACAACGAATTGCCAGATGGCCAACCCGATGAAACGAACTTGAGGAAAAACTTGGGGAGTGTATGCCTGCGGCTAAGGGCGATTGTTTCTTCTGCTTGTGGGTAATGGTTATCGACGAACACCATTTCTGGGTATCGTGTTTTGGAATTCTTCAAGGAGTTTTCTGAATTCATCGAAAAGCCGCGTTGCATGTATTTTCCTTTGATAGTGGGAAAATATTAACAAATTTGACAACTCTTATCGCGCTCTCTTTGTGGCGACGGAATCATCCGAAGATGCTGTCTTATCTTAAGTATGTCATCGTCAAATTTCGATTGTCAAAATACTTACAGTAGGAGTTTACTTTAAATATAGGGCACCGATTTCCCCTTAATTTTGGGGGATTGTGACTGAATGGTATTTCGGAAATTGGATGTTTGGAGCGACGTTAGTCAACGTACTCAACTTCGATTGACCGCGAGCTTAATGCATTTACCAAACCGGTAAATACGTTTTTAGAAGCGATACCTTCGCGAAGTGCTTCATCAATTTCCCCACGGTTAGTCGCTTTGCTTTTGATACCTAGAATAGTCCGCTTTCCAGCTAACGTATCGTAGACTACCTGCATGTCGCCTGTGAACCGAACGCGTAGTCCAACAAATTCGTGTCCGTTTTCTGCATGGTATGACATTGTGGCCCTAGCTGGAATTCTCTTCAAAGCATAGGTACATCTTCCACAGCTTTTTTAATAACTAGCAAAAGATAGTGCCAAGAGTAGTTGCCTTCATGAAACACATTCACAAGCGATCTCAAGAAGTACCTGCATATAGTGTTTTACGAAAGACTGGTCGCAAAATAACCGGCCAAATCAGTTGATTACGTTGACTAATTTGGCCGAAAAAAAACATCGAATTATCTTTAGATATTTACATATATTTTTTTGACATGCGTTCGAGTCGTAGAACTGCCATTGCAAGAGCTAGCCCGCCGTTGCGTGACGTTGTTCTTGTAGTATCCGGGCAAAACTTGGTTTGCGAGGGCTTAATGTACTGTTCACCTTACGCATGGATGGGCCATCCAGCGGGACACGATGAGATCGATGAACAAGGCGATCAAGTATTGCATCTGCAAAGGTTGGATCTGCGATCACATCATACCATTTCTCGACGGGAAGCTGACTTGTGATAATGGTTGCTTTGCGGCCATATCTCGCGTCGACAACTTCCATTAAATCGCGTCTTTGACCGGCTGTCATTAGGTCTGGCCCCCAGTCATCCAAGATCAAAACGTCTGCACGAATAATCTTTTTGAACAAACGCTCATATGTTTCTGCAGTTCGCGCTGTTTCTAGCTCTTGAAACAGGCGCGGCATTCGAAAATAGAGGACCGTTTTTTCCTGGCGGCAAGCTTCGTGGCCAAGCGCACAGGCCAAGTAAGATTTCCCAACGCCACAAGGTCCCGTAATCAAAACGGAACTGTGGTCGACAATCCAGTCGCATTTTGTCAATTCTTCGAACTTAGTCCGGTCAAGTTGGCGCAAAGTTGTATAGTCAATGTCTGCAATTTTTGCTTCGGTGTCGCGAAGTTTGGCTGCACGTAAACGAGATTAAAAACGGCGCTCAGCGCGTGCTTTATCTTCGCTCGCTGCCATAACCTTAATCCACTCAACCGGGTCAACATTTCTGCTGCCAGTCTTGGTAAGCATTTCTTCGAATGCGGCGGCCATACCTTCAAGTTTCAATGTTTGTAGTGTTTCCAGAACTGCATTGGTGTCCATATTATTTTCCTTTAGTTAAAATAGCCTGCGCCGCGAATGTTTGTGTGCGTGATTGCGTCGGTTGTGTTTGGCTGAAAGTCTGGTGTGTCATCAGTTTCGTTCGATATAATCGCAGCGACCGACTTGAGTGAGCTGCGGCCATATGCGAGCGCCTGTGCGCAAGCAGCATCCAAAACCTCGGAACCGTGGTCCTCGAGCAGGTCGGCAAAGGTTGCTCTGATGATGCTTGTCTGGTCAGCGGAGATAGCGTTCAGGATCAAAGCTTTTGACAACACCTTGATGTTTGGGCCTGCGTCGTCCGCTTTGTGATCAGCCTTGCCAGAACGTCTGGCTGCCTTAAAGAACTCCAAGCTTGTTGGAGCTTCTAAGGTTTCATCATTATCAGAGTGTCCCTCGATGGCGATAATTTCTTCTATTTGCTCTGCAAAGACTGCCTTGGACATTCCCCATTGGCCATCTTTTTCGCTTGTTTTCGAGGGCACCGCGTACGGGGTCAGATCTAACAATGGCAGTTGCGGTTTTTTTCACACGTCGGGAAATGAAGGGCACTGCCTGATTTATGGAAAGCTCTTCGTTAGGTGCACTTTCGGGATTCTCGTCGAAGGGAATTGCGGATGTTTGCATGACAATTGCATTGTCAAACAAGTCATCTTGTTTAGAGAAATTCTGCAGTTGATCACGCAGCCGACGGTCATTGTCGTGGCGCTTCTTTGATAAATGTCGATGCCAGTCTCTACGAGTTCTCTGTTCGTAGCTGCTAATTTTCGAGCTTGAGCCATAGATACGTTTGGAAACTCGCCAATCAGAATTTCACGTTTGTGACCTTCTATTTTGACGTGTTGGATCCATACACGTTGGTTGTTGGGTTTAGAGCGCAGGAAGACCCCTGCCCGCCAGTTATCATCTTGCATGTCACGGCTCTCAAGGTGGATGGTTTTCCAAACCTCTCCATTTACACTGGAGGCATCGAGATACTTCTTTGGCATGATAAGGCCCAAGTTTTAAAATTACATTGGTCGATCTAAATAGAGATCAACGAACGCTAGCTTAAAGATTGAAAGGCACAGACGCTTGGAGAAGCCTGTGCCTTTCGAGAGAGATGGAGGGTGATGAGAATTTAAAATATTAGTCTGGCCGCACTTAAGCAGCGATATTTTCGCGGTGGTACACCACGTTTTCTTGCCAGCTCAAGTTGTTCTGAACTGCTTCAAACAACGACAACTCAAGGGACGGGTATAGGACTGGGCTACGGAGTGAAACGTCAGCAAGAATTTGGCGCGACTTGTCAAAATCGTCACGGCTAAACGTGTCCGATATCATAACCACTGGAACACCTGGGTTATCAATTCTGAAAATGGAGAGAGTATCAATCATCCGATCGATGCCACCAAGACCATCAATGTCTACGAACATGATATCGTAAGACGCTGCTTCAGCAAAACCAAGCGAGCTAAAACCAGTGGCAGGCTGCAACGTAATTTCGTTTGAGCTTAGCATACGGCGAAGTACGTCGTATTGACGGTTTTCCGGCCCAATATAACCACACTTAATATCTCTGTCTTCGAAATGTGCAAACATGATAAACTCCAAATTATCTATCTACCAGAATATGCTGATACTTCTTTTTGGTCGCCCCAACTTCAGTTTCGGCCTTGTATCTTAGGATGGCATTTGATCCAAATGAGCACGAAAGTAGGCGTTTTTTTCACATCATGGCTTGAAGTTGGTAACCGCGGCGACGCTGGGACGAAGATGGGATGCTATGCCGATAACTAAAGCGACGGTTTTAAAGAAGCGAGCGCTCACGGCTAATAATCGCAGCATGTGCACGATTTCGGGCACCAAGCTTTCTGCAGATTGAACGCATGTGCATTTTGACAATGACCTCAGTCGCACCCATTTCGCGCGCGATTTCTTTATTTGTCATACCGTCCGCAGCCAAGCGCAACACATACAGTTCTTTATCATTCAGACCATGGTCGTTTTCCAGGTCGGTTGTTGAACCTGGGAAGTCTGCGCCAACGGGAACAAAAATCTGACCAGAGCTAATCAACTCTATGACGCTCCCTAGGGACCGCAGAGGCATCGTTTTCGCAATCAACCCGCGCACGCCAAGTTCGAGCGCCTTATCAAGGAAGTGACGATCAACTTGCCCTGTAAACAAAACGACGTACCCTTCGCGCGCAGCGCGAACAACTTGCGCGACGCTATCAAGCCCGGACATCCCCGGCATTTTCAAATCAAGGAGGATCACATCGAATTTGCCCCACCCCAAAAGTTTAAGCAAAGATTCCAAATCATAGCAGCATGAGGTTTCGAAGCCCCCTTCCCCGCCAAGCATTGATGAAACGGCATCAGCAAGTAACTTGTGGTCATCTGCAATTGCTATCTTCAACGTGTTCTCGTTGTCGCCAGCCTCGTCGTCACGTTCACTCAAATTCATAATTACTTCCTAATTCACTTCTCAAACTTACAAGAATTCACCAACGCGTCAAAAAAAAATCCATTGTAACCAACTTAAGTGTTAGCTGCTATACTTAGAACACATCTTGCGCCTTTCGTACCTATTACGCTCTTTTTTCACCAATCAAAGTATCAAACTACCAAACTTTTCGAACGAACATACCACGTATCTTTAGATGCATCGCTATTTTCTTTTGAATGTATCTAAAAGGGCTGGTTGTCGAATTTCTGTCAAGGAACATCAAATGCTTAGAATAAAACCACTCACGGCTCTTATTAGCCTTGTTGCGCTTTTTTCCACACCAACTCTAGTGGCTGCAGCCGACAGCCTTACAATTACAAATGGAGACACTGTTGTTGAGCTGCAAAGCGAAGACGTCACAGCGCTTCAGCAAACCTCATTTGAAACAAGTACAATTTGGACCGAAGGAACAATTAAATTCTCTGGGCCTTCACTCAAATCTGTTTTGGAGTTGGCTGACATCACAGATGGTGTCGTCACTTTGACCGCCGCAAACGATTATGCAATCAAAATTTCGGTCGAGGATATAACCGAAAATGCTCCAATCGTAGCATACTTGATGAACGACGAACCATTTAACCGCCGTGAAAAAGGGCCATATTGGGTAGTATTTCCATACGATTCAGACACAAAATACCAACAAGAAGAAATTTATGCCGTCAGCATCTGGCAGCTCGTTTCTATAAAAAAAAGACATTAAAGAGTAAAAACATAAATGAGAACTCGGCTTCGCAAACGGCGCTCTAGAATTCGCAGCTTGTCGGCAATGACATTGCTCACACTACTTGTTGTCGCATTCTTCACCTTACTTATCGGTGGGAGAGCGTTAAAGACACAGATCGACCGTTTGGCTGTCACCCCCTCATACAACCTGGGGTGGAATATTTCCCAGATGGACGTGGACTTCAAAAGTTTCGCTGCCGACCTGCTGGAACCGATGACACCCCGTTCTGCGGGTGGCATCGAAATCACTCCAGCCGAGTTCTCTAAAATCCAAGTGAGTTTCGATATATTTTATAGCCGCATTAGTATAATTGGTGCTACCATGGCTCGCATCGGCAGCTCTGTTTCAGCAGGTGATGATTATCAAATTGTCTTAGCTAGACGGGATGAGCTTGCTTCTATTATCGACTCGATGACCGAACCAACGACAACCGAGATTCAATCGGTATTTGATTTAGTAGCCTTAACTGAGCCAACTATTCGCTTGCTTACAACGCGCGGAATTCAAAGCTTATCAAAGGTACAAACCGATGTACGTGAACAGCAATACAAGACCTTTCTCAGTTTCCATGCTTCGTCATTTATAATCTTAGGTTTTGTTCTATTGTCTTGCCTTCTCGCATTCCGTCTCTGGCGAGACTTGGAAGAACGCAGCAGAAACATTGAGCTTGCAGCAACCAATGTAACCAATGCATTTGAAGCCGCACACTCGGCTGTAATCTTCACCGATGTGGACGGCATGATCATCCAGTGCAACCAAGCGGCAACCAAATATTTTGGCTCCGAAGATGAAGATATTCTAGGCGCAGACTTCGTTCACGACCTGCTTGATAGCACAAGCATAAGCGAATTCATGCGATACCGAGGCTCACCTAGGACTCACACTATTCGCCTTCTTGCAAGAAGCCTCGAATACAAGCCGGTTTCAATTGAGATGTCTGGTGTTTGGACAAAAGACGTTGAAGGGTTCGATACCTACATAATTTATTTGACTGATATCTCAGAACAGCTGGCAGCAGAAGAAAAATTGAAGTCGTCTCGTGACGAAGCGAAAGAAGCCTCTAACGCCAAAACACGTTTTCTTGCAACAATGAGCCACGAAATGCGTACGCCATTGCATGGATTAATTGCTTCACTTGATATGATTCACTCTGATAAATTGACGAAGGCTGATCAGAAGCTGTTTAAGACTGCCCTTGAATGTAGCAACCGAGCATTGGAGCAGGTCACTAGCATCTTGGATCACACTCGCCTTACCCAAGTTCAAGAAACTGCGCAGCCATTTGCTCTGCGTACGTTGCTTGAGGGAATACAAACCGTTCTGACACCGTTGGCAACCGCAAACAATAATTCTCTGGATATGAACTTCCTCGGAAACAGCGTTGATGCCCGCTACATTGGCCTCCCAGAAGCATTTTCACGCGTGATGTACAATCTACTAGGTAACGCTATCAAATTCACAGAAAATGGCGCTGTATCCGTCGACATGATCGCGACAAAAGGGTCTACGCGTCAAACCCGTTTTCTAACTTTCATTGTATCCGATCAGGGGATCGGAATTGCGAAAGAAGACCAACAGCGTGTTTTTGAAAGCTTCGAAAAGGCAAAGTTCAATGAAGAGGATAACAATAGCGGGTCAGGGCTAGGGTTGGCTATCGTGACTCAATCGTTGAAGCAGATGAACTCAGAAATTCACATGACAAGTCGGCTTGGGAAAGGGAGTACGTTTAAGTTCACTCTAGAACTGGAGCTAGCAACTGAGGACGAAAGCAGCGAACCTGTGGTCGTACAAAATGACATTGAAGAATGGACTGCCCCCTCATCTCCTCAAGGTCCCGTCCTCATCGTGGATGACAATCAAATCAACCGCACGGTACTAAATGAGATGGTTTCGCGGCTAGGTTACAAGACCGATTGTGTTTCGATGGGTACAGAAGCTGTCGAGGCCGCTAGCAAGACCCATTATAGTTTAATTTTGATGGATGTTAACATGCCGGGTATGGATGGATATGAAGCCACCCGCGCAATCCGTGACGGCGGAGGAAAATCAGCTGAAACAATCATTCTTGGCGTAACAGCACTAATCCCAAGCGATCGGGACCACTCAACTGAATCCGGTATGAATGCGATGTTAGCGAAACCTCTTACAGCTGATCGTCTTGCAAGAGCCGTTAACAAATACATTGTTGAAACCGAAATGCCCGCAGGTGACAATCTTGAACAGTTTATGGATCCAGCCATCGTAAAAGAGCTTAAAAAGCAAAGCTTAGTTGATGTTCGAAACGCGATTGACATGCTGTCTGATAAATACTCCTCATGGGACGACCGTAGTGCGACGGCTCACTACGCAGTTGGCTCAACTGGTGTTGTTGGGTTTACCAAATTGAGCCAAATTCTCATTGAGGCTGAACAAGCTGCTAAACTCAGCGATCAGGCCGCTCTTGATGTTTGCGTTGCCGAGTTAATCAAAAGCATGCCTAAATAGCGTGCCGGTTTTGGCCCACAAATAGGATCACCGCCTTTTTAGCACCTCCCGCAGATCGCGGAGGAAACGAACATATTTGTGAAGGCGCGCATTTCCTTTCCCGACGTTGACCTGAGCCCCAAGTCTCCTCCAGCTTTACGTGGAGTCCTTGGAGTTAAATCTTTGACCTCAAGCGGCCATCTTGTCCATGATCCTTCTTTGCAAGAATTCCATCGGTGTCAGGCTTCCC
>Ga0115547_1001623_pt1 | contig 13295 bp, 10 predicted proteins | sample COGITO_mtgs_1004_3_FD_87185 | JGI IMG/M metagenome (GOLD analysis project Ga0115547, IMG submission 87185) | Pelagic marine microbial communities from North Sea - COGITO_mtgs_100420 | ecosystem: Environmental > Aquatic > Marine > Epipelagic | place: Germany:Helgoland, sampling site Kabeltonne...
ATTCACCTTTTTCTTTCCAAATCCATTGTATTCAATATACTCAATAGCCTTTTGGTTTGCCTCTTTAAATGACAAATCGTTAAGGAAATCACTATCGCATAATCTAAATTTTTCTTTACTAGTAAAAGCTTCATTTGATATGTCAATTTCCTTAAAAATATTTATAATATTAATATTATATAAATATGGCAGATGATGAAGAAATACCATCGGAAGTATATGATACATTAAATGATATAATTAGTAAAGATGATAATGTTAGAGTAACAAGAAGTAGAAATAAATTACCTGATCGGTATATACCCGATGATTTTAAAACAACACAAACAAGAAGATCTACCGCAAGATCTAGTAGAAAAACTAGTAGACAACCATATCCATATTCAAAACAAAAACCAATAACAAATGTAACAGAACATCAAAGTACGAAAATTTGGGAAAAATTAGAAAAGGAAATAAAAGCATATTTTATTTCAAAATTAAAACATATATTAAAAAAGGATACACCTACTATCGGTGACCTTACAAAAGAAACAATTTTAGAGATACGTCAAAAATACCCAGAAAAAACCGAACCAATAATATTTGATATACAATTTATATATTTAAATCCAATAAATTATATAGGCGCTCAAGCGAGACAAAATATTGCAAATAATTTTGAAAAATTGTTTCCTTTACTAGGTAGTTCATGTGACATTCGGTGTGAACAATATTTAAAATATTTATCTGCATCACCACACGTACAAGTACCAATGGTTATTGGAGAATCACAAATTCAAAGTATTTTAAATAATGCTGAATGTAAACAACGTCCCAAATGTCAAGAATTTTTAGAGTATGCTAGTCAATTTTGGCCATCGATAAGATCACAATTACATACTGCTAGTGGTATAAAACCAAAGAAGAAAAACCCGGAAAAAAAACGAACACGCGCACACCCAAAGAAGAAACGTGGTGGAAGTGCTCAAACACAAAGAACACGACCCCGACCTAGAACACGACCTAGAACACGACCTAGAACACGAAGAAGATGAATATAAATACAGGGTATCAAATATTATTTCACATATTATTCATTTCCATAATATGTGCAATTTTTTCCTGGTTTTGCAATTCCTTCAAATTCCCCATATTGATACTGTTGTTGCCAAATCCCCCGGCATATATGTTAGTATACAATACACCCGACTCGTTTGTACATTGTTTGGCGGTATATGGAACGAATTCGGCAATTTCACAACTTAAGAATCGATCATTAATACCAAAATAATCGTTGTGTTGATACAGCTTAATCACATAATTTTTGAATATTCCATCTTTATATAATGGCACACTGTAAAGCTGAGGGAATACTGTAGTCATCAATGAATTCTTAATATTCAAAGATACGTCTTGAACCTTATGAATGGCAATACTAAACTTCATAATCTCTTGAAGATCGAGTTTCAAGTAATTCAAATATAGATTTTGTAGACGGCCAATCATATCCGAATATATTTCCGCATATTTAGGATCTTGAATGACATGTCCCAATTTTACATTACTAATGAACACTTCTCCAGTTTTATCATTTTTGGATTTCTTAATAGACGAATATCCACCATTATCAATAAAATTATATTTGATATCGCCATCTTCCATTTGATGAACAATATTATCTGACTTATACTGATCCGGATGTAGCCCCCTCAACAAGCCAACATATGATTGGGGAATTAATAGTTTGAGTTTAATTGGTTTGTTCCCAACAATAATAGTATCGTTATCAATGAACTGTTGAATACTTCCTACAAATAAATTGAAATCGTCGCGATTTTCGCGCGTGATTATTGACAATACATCATTAATTCCGCAATAAAGTTGGGTATTCATGATTTGATTTGTACAGGGGTTGTTTGATGAAATTAGTCATATATATAAAAAATAAGAATCAATTTTTTCTTTTCTATATACTTGTTGGATATCTATAATGTTATATTATAGATTATTTTTTTTTCTCATTTTATCGCAACATATTTAAATATTCATCAAATACTAGAGCTTTTACTTCCTTACCTTTCAATTCATCCAATTTTTTCGCAAATTTATCTTCATCTAAATCCCATTTTATCTGTAATTCTATCAGAATATTATACCATTTAGATAATGAATGCCCATGTCTTTTCTTGAAGGCAGGCATATCTTCTAATCCTAATGCGAATAATTGTAAAATTGGCTTCATTATCTGATTTGTAATATAAAACGCATAATTGATTTTTAGACTGTTCGCCACAATAAATTCGGGTGTCTCGATCTTATCGCCTTGTAATGCATGTTTCATATCGGTTTGAATATACACATATTTTATACGATCTCCAGCTGTCGGTCGATTTCCTTGCTCCCGCTCACCTATCCTATTTGCCAATACATTATGGGCGATTTGTTTAGGATTTTTATAATATCCGCGCAATGCTTTAGTAATCATTAATTTCTCTATTGGATATACTTCATTTACCATATTTTGAAGACATTCTTTACAATATCGTATCGCCTTTTCCATACTTCGCTCCTTAATAATTTTATCAATTATACCCCCATATATATCTTTGACAATTGGAGCATTATCTCGCCGTTTTAATACAATACCCATGAATTTGATTTTTCCTTTATCGGGATCATCTTCATATAACATTCCTACATACCTTTTTTTAGATAATAAGATAAATGGCAGAAACGTCTTCTCATATTCTAGATCATGTGGTGCTTTCAAATATTTGGTAGCAAGCTGTCCTGCATCTTTAGCCAGTTCAATTGTAATCTCTAGTGCCTCGCGATTCGCAATTTTATTGCCATCCAAATCCTTAAGATTGAATTTGAAGAATACTGAATCCGTGTTATGAACAATCATATTACCTATGCCAGCGGCAAAATGATGATTTTCGGTAGTTAAATCATAAACATACGTATCACATTCAGGAGTATTTAAATGTTGTAATTCAACTATTTTTTTTATTGCATTAGGATTTTTTCGCTGTTTAATTTTAGTACAAGTAATTCTATATATATCTGGTTTATCACTTCTAATATTAATAGATGTTTTATAACCAATACTATTTGCTAATAAACAAATGTTAGATGCGCTTATTTGACTCTTTTGATCAATTCTAATATATCCATTTTTATCTTTATCTCCATCAGCATCATATAATCCTTCCCAAAAAGCATTTCTTATTTCTAAAGGAGAATTTAGAATAAAACTAGGAATAATTTTACTATTCTTATAATATGTTTTTAATCTAAAATTTTTAATAAAGATCACCTTTTTCCCATACTCTGATATATTAAATGATAATTTATAAACATTACTGCTTTTAATCGTATCATACACACACCATTCAAATTCAGGAAATACGTTTTTACACAGATTTAAATATTTATTAATAATATCCATATTTTTATTATTTAATGCCCATGATGCTTTTTTACCACTATGACAATCATAATAACCACAGCTTCCATCGCCAAAGAAGAAACCATAAACTTTTGCCTCATCAATATTAGTACATACATTTTTATTATTAAATAAATTATCATCCGCAAAATCTATAGTTCTATGAAGTAATTCTGTACCTATATCAACGTTATTTGGAGAAATTTCTTTTCCATCACAAGTTAATAATGAATGATCATCTGTAACATCTACTAATCCTGTATGTGTCAATATTCTAAACATTTTTTTATTGATATTTAAACGATGTTTAATTATTGTTTTTAATACGGTCCATCCGTTATCTGTCCATGTTAAAATAACTATATCTGGATTTTTAGTCAAATCACAATATTCTTTTTCCTCTTTACCATTTTCTTGACATATAAACCATTCATTATTTCCATATTTTTCCCCAATACTATCAACTGTTAATATTTCAATAATATTATTTATTTTAATGTAAATCGGCGTGTATGATGCAATACTATCACCATATACATACTCGGCGTTCGTCTTAACTTCGCGTTCATTCTTCAATTTTACAACTCGGTTTTTATATCCGGTCTCAATTACTGTGCGAGCATAAATCAATAATTTTCGACCAGTAGCAGTTGTGGACGCAGCAACATCCTTATCATAAAATGTGCTGGTGCGGGCTCCAGTTTGACCATATACACTATTTGCTGTCACTTTAATCGTTTCTTGGCGTTTATTATAAACATTTTTCATAAATGGATCTTCTTCTTTTGCCATTAATTTCTTGGTTGTTTTGCGAGCCACCAATAATTCTTCTAATATCGAAGGTAAAATTGCTTTTCCATCGGGAAATTGAGCAAACCTACATATTTTATAACCGCATCTTTCCTTTGTTATTGCCGCCTTCAATGTCTTCCGAATATAATGATATGTATCGTATGTAACATCCACATATTTATATTCTGGCAAATTATCATATCGATAAGTCCCGTCTTCATTGCGCTCACCGCATTCTTTAATAATTTCGCCTTCCAAATTATATTCACATGTCCATACTTTACTATCGTGTGATATATTTTCACTAATAATGCTACTGGGATAAAGCGAACTATAATCTACACACGCAACCGGGTCTTCTAAATAAATATCGCATTTAGGAGGCAATACTATCGCTCCCTCATATCCCCCATCGTTTTCGGCTTTTTCAATTGTCGGCATTAATGTATCTTTTTCTCTGCATTTTTTCGCAACATAACTTGTGAGTTTAATTCCTTGCCCTCGAAATACTAAGAAACTCATTGGAACACTACAATACCCAGCCATTTCAACATATCCGGTCAAAAGATCAATCTTATCCATCAAATTCTGTACTAATGTGCAATCCTTAATACAATATTTTGCTACTATGCCCCTGTCCTCATCCGATCCATTTGATAATCGGAAAATATCTTGAGGAGATACATCGTCCTTTGCAAGTCCCCATCGAACTTTTTTTGTCATATCCAAATGTTCAATACCAGATATAGTAAATTCGTGCGATTCCATATTTATATTTGTAATCATGAATTTCTTCCCTTTCTTATAAAAATCCTCACTATATGAGATTTCGAGAAAATTCACATATCCCCCAACATCTAATCCCTTTAAATTCTTGGTTTTGATAATGGTTTTTCCTTGGCCGATGTTGACATGTTCTATGGAATTCACATCGTCGCCAATAAAATGCCCCGATACAGCATCCAATTTATTACTAGGCAATTGGTATTCTTTGCGAAAATGAATATATAAATCGACAATAAGGCGTCCAGTCATCTTTATATATTTTAAACTGTACTCGCCACTAGCTAATACAATTTTATTAGTTTCTAATGTCTCCTCCCCAGTCTTCCAATTACGGTTCAAACAGACTTCATCGCGATTCCTCGACAATTTCAAGAACTCTTGTCTGCAATTTAATTCTTGGCTACGGTCATCCATAAATGGGAAATCGAAAGTTGTAATATTATATCCAGTTACAATATCTGGATTTTCGGCCTGAATTAATTTTGTCCATTCAAGTAATACCTCTCTTTCAGTATCACATGTTACAATTACTGAATTCTCAACTGCTCCTTCAGGAATTACGCATCCATTTAATACTATACAATGATTTAAATATGGACGATCTTCACCATATTTCTTAAAGCTGGACCCAATAAAGGTTACTTTATCGCCTTCTAATTGTGGAAATATATGTGTTAACGTTTTCGATAATTCTTTAATTTGTGTAGTATATTCGCATGCTTGATCATTTAATATATCGAGAATGGTCGCTTTTCTATTAGTATATGATCGCACCTTCTTTTTATTAAAATATGATGGCGCTTCTTCCAATTCCGTATTTTGTGCTATTTCTTGATTTGTTACGTCGTCTTCTTCATCGGAATCATCATCGTCTACTGCACCATTCGCGAGTGCAATATCATCATCGGTATCATTTTTATTGACTTTAATAGTTGCAGGGTACATCATTATAAAATCATTGAATAATTTCGTAATTTCTGCTCGGGATACTTTTTTCTTTGGATAAACAACATTAATTTCAGGATAAGGAAAATCTACTGAAACGGGAACTTTAAATGCTGTCAATATCATTTGTTTAAGGGTTTCTTCGTCGACCAATTGATTCTTTTCTGGTTTATCAGACTTATCAGACTTATTATGTTTATCCGATATTTCCGATTTTTCATAATATAGACGGTTCACTATATCCATTGCCAGCTTTTTATAATGTTTGATAGCTAATGGAAAGTCTCCATGACTACTACTGGCCTCAATATCAAAACTACATTGTTTATATGGAACTAGTACATTTTTCTCTAAAGGTACAATATATCGATAATTAATTGTGTATTCATAGTCACAATATGTGGTTTTTTGTAATTTGTCATGTTTTAAATAGCGGGATTCAGGAAGAGCTATCCACCCAGATGGACTGATTTCTCGAATATGGAATAATCGCAAAAGAGGAGGTATGTGGCCTTCATATAAATATACGCTTGTATCCTCAAAAATATATCCTTTCGGTTTTAAAAATTTAGTATAAGTAGTTTCAGTAATAATTTCCTTATACCATAATTTCTTTGCTTTATTAAGGGCCATGGTGTTTTTAAAGATAATTACAATGAAATTATGTAATTTCCCAGCATCAAATCCATATAAATTTTTCTTTTCTACAAATTGGCTTTTAATAATAGAGTCTTCATAGTACGGTCCCATCATTGCTTTAATTTCGTTGACAAAACATGTCTTCTTCGAGTTATCCCATGAATCATCAACCTTTACATAAAAGAACGGATTAAAGCCTTCGACATAAATACTTGCTGTTTGGCCTTTACTGTTTATACCAAACATTTGAACCATAAATTCTCGATTGTCACGATACTTATTAAAATTATCTGATTTTGTATTATTGTCGTCATACACATTAAATTCTATTAATTTAAATGATACTTGACGCATATACATAATACACTAACAATATTTTTACGTCTTTTTTATATATTTTATAAAACGAAATTTTAGAATCATTTTTTTTTATAAAATATAAATCTTTTATACATCTTTTTTTTGTAGATCTATTCACAAATTTTTAATATTTCATTCAAACGTTTATTTAATTGGTTATTTTGTGAATTTCGATGAAATGAATGAGCCATCATTTTTTCATTTGGAATTGGAGCATTATATACTATATTGAAATTATGTAAAATCCCATTTAATTTCGCCAATTTATATTTATTATTCAGTTCATCTAATGTAAATTGTTGTTTTTTTAGACGAGTATTTACTCTATTATGAAATTCTAATAAAAATAATTTAAACGTTTCTTTATCATTTATATTGTTTATATTGACTCGTTGTAGTTCTTTTGATGCATGATCACTGCAGTCTGGACATGGTAAATTAGAACATATAATTTTTACAACTTCAAATAAATTGTTTTTTTGCTCTTGGAATTTTGTAGGATTTATTTTTTCGGCCAATGTATGAAATAAATACCATATAGAATTTCCCCAAACTTTTTTATCCATATAATATTTTATATATAAAAAATTATTATATATTATCCATAAATAAGTTTTGTAAATATTTCTGTAAATATTTCTGTAAATAATGTTTTAAATTAAATATTTAAAATAAATTAATATTAATATTAATAAGAATATGGATGCGGCTGCGAATACAAATATGGATGCGAATACAAATATAAATATAAATAATGATTTTTATGATTTATTGAATGATGTTTCTGAAGAAGATTCTGATAACAAAATATGTTTAATATCAAAAGAATTATTATCTGATAATTCTGTAAAATTGGTTTGTGGACATGAATTTAATTATGTTCCATTATATCACGAAGTAAAAAATCAAAAACGATTAAAATATTACAATAATTATAATTCTAAATTGGAAGTACATGAAATGAAATGTCCATATTGTAGAATTATAACACCCCAATTATTACCATATTTTAAGTATTATAAATTAGAGTTAATTAAAGGAGTGAATATGCCACAAAAACATGGTATACAATTACATACATGTCAGCATATATTAAAAACAAAAAAAACTATATGTGGGAAATGTGCATGTAAAACAAATAAGGGTGTTATATGTAATCAACATTATCAAATGACACTTCCTAAATCTGAACTTCCTAAATCTGAACTTCCTAAATCTGAACATTCTAAACCAGACAATTCGAATATTCCACCTGAATATTATACAAAATTAAATAGTTTAAAAGTACATGAATTAAAACATATGCTAAAGATTAATTTTTGTAAAGTCGGAGGAAAAAAATTGGAATTGATAGAAAGAATATATCATATGATGACAAATAACATGACTGATAATTTGGTTATTCAGCCAGTTAGTCAGTACATTTGAAATATATAATTTAATATTAGGACTTAATTATGTTAAATAATATTAAATACTATTTAATAATATTAAATAATATTAAGTAATTGAACCGATGTCTAATCCTAAAGAATTATTGATATCTACAATTAAAGAATGGATTGAGATAAATAATGAACTCGTTAAAATTCAAAAGGTGGTAAAAGAATATCGTGATAAAAAAAAACACTTAACTGATGCATTGGTCGGGATTATGAAAAACAATGAAATTGACTGTTTCGACATTAATAACGGCAAATTAATGTGTAAAACTGCCAAAGTTAAGGCCCCATTAAATCGGCAAAATTTAGTAAAGGGTTTAGAAGAGTATTTTGCGAATACGCCAAACATTGATACGATGGAAGTAAGTAATTTTATTTTAGAAAGCAGGGCAATAAAAGAAACTAATTCATTGGTAATAAAGCAAAATAAATAATATCGATATTATATAATATAATAAGATGGAGGATATATTTATGAAATATTTGCTTCCTATAGCTATTCTAGGAATAATCTTAGTCGCGGCAGTATATATTGGAAAATTCTTTAATTTATCAACAGGATTATATTTAGGATATATTTTATGGTTTATTGGCCTAGTAATTTTATATTGGATATTGCCACAACGACACAAGAGTAAATTCTTAAAGAAGGATTAGTAATTAATGATTTTGTAATACAATATCGATTTGTTCATTTTTAACAGGAATAGATAAATTGTCGCGGATTTCATCGGTCGATGGTTTTCGATGATATTCCCTCTTAAAGTTATCAATAATAATTTTAATTTGTTTTGCTACCTTTTCAAATTCGAGTTCTTTATCGGTTTTTTTGATAGGTTGGTGAGGTAGAGTAGGTTGTATAGTTTGATAAAGTGGTTTTTTAATAATAGGCTCCTTATAAATAGATAATCTAGTTGATTCTAATATATTACATATTTCGGGTTTCTTAATTCCTTGATAATTTTTCTGTTTAATAGATAATTTTTCGGGATTATAAATTGTACCTCCCGAAAATATTTTAATAAAATATGCGATAATTGATTGAGAAATCGGCGGACTGGTTTCTACTAATCGATCGAATTCTTCTTTACATAATTGTATCATTTGATAAGGGTCGCTCCGTTCAACTGTATTTTTCGATAATTCTACCTTTATATTTCTGTAAAATTTATCCCACGAAATGCTGGCTACTCGATGCGCTTCATTTAATTCTGTTACTTTAAGAAATTGTTGGATAGTTGTTAATATTCCGGCTAATATATTTATAGATCCTACACCAATAGAGAACCATTCTCGATATTGTTCAGGGACTTTTTCTGAAGCGAAATTTGCTGTTCCTGTTAATGTACTCATTATAATAACTGGAATAGTAAACCATGCATTTATTTTATGATATTTTAGGCGGGATTTTCCATGCATCCATTTATAGCACATTGCTTGATCGGCCCATTCTACTAAAATGTTTTCGTGTGCTTTTGTCCAATCTATTTTTGTAAGTGGAAATGAGTTTTCTTCATCTGGTTCATTCATATTACATTTACAATCAATTATAACATTTTGATTTTTATTTTGATTCTTATTTTGATTTTTATTTTGATTCTTATCCTCATTTTCACAATTGGTATTACATCGATTTTGTTTTAATATATTTTCCATTATATAAAATCGAGAAATAAAATCGAGGAATTAAATAGATGAATTCGATTTAGAAATATAAATATTATAAAATATAATATAAAATTTATTTATTCTATATATTAAATGATGTGTGCAAATGTACCGCCATCCAGTGATATTAAAAATGACAATTCAATATCTAATTCAATATCTAATTTAATAGATGATTCGTTGTGTGACGATTATCAGCATCAATTAAATACTAACTGGACGTTTTGGATTCATTTACCACATGACACCAATTGGACTATTGAAAGTTATAAAAAAATATATAATGTAGATTATTTAGAAGAGATTATTGGGTTGACAGAACAATTGGAGGAACGGTTGGTTGTGAATTGTATGTTGTTTATGATGCGTAAGGATATTCTTCCGATGTGGGAAGATCCTATAAATCTTAATGGTGGGTGTATTTCGTATAAAATTAGTAATCATGAGGCGTATTTATTATGGAAATCGATGTGTTATGCGATGGTGGGGGAAACATTGGCAATTAATGATGAACTGCAAGCGAAAATCAATGGTCTAACTATCTCTCCAAAAAAGAATTTCTGTATTATTAAGATTTGGGTTAATGCATGTGATGAATCGGTTCAAAATCCGAAGATGATTAATAATATTGATGGGACACTCGGGAATTATGAGGGGATATTTAAGAAGCACATACAGTAAACGGGGAAATCGCCCCGTACGCGATTGAGTTAATGATTTTTTTTTAATATATCATTGATATGGATGATATATTAATTTATTTATACAGAGGTCGTCGTATGAAGCCGTCTGGCTTGATCCAATTTGTCTAGTGTCTTCTATTGGACTTTTTATGTCTTCTATTGGACTTTTTATGTCTTCTATTGGACTTTTTATGTCTTCTATGTTTTCTGGTTTTGTGTTTAGAATTATTATGGCGTTTTTTAGATTTCTTTTTTCCGCCGTCTTGGGTATCTGGCCATGCATTTTTTAAACTTTCTTCATGTCGGTTCAGTCCGTCTAATACAAATTTCCATTTTGCGACAGCTGGAACGATTGGATATTGATCTGGCTTATTGGACTGTATTTTTTTATATTCTTTTGAAAATTCGTCTTTAACGTCTTTAAATTCCACGCCTACATCGATAGCTTCCTGTATCAAAACCGGTACGTCGCGCATGCCGCTAAACTGGAGATCCATTAGTGATGCAATTGCCCCCTCCTTCTGGGTTGGCTTAAGTGTATCATCGGATGTGGGCCATGTTTTAGTTAATTCTTTTATATAAATTTCTATTTCCTTCCTTTTTTGTAACCATTCATGGTAAGATTCTAATGGTGGCTGGTCGGAATAGTAATTAGGGCCAGGCCGCGTGCCTATTAAATTATATAAATGATCTTTGATGTCTTTCAATTTCAGGCCTAATTTATCAACTCTCTCAATCAAAGTTTTTGCGGGTCCCGCAAATCCACGATCTTTCAAATATAACTCCTTATAATTTTGTATAAATTGCATTTTCAAGTTATCCCGTTCATCCTCCATATTCTTATTTTCATTAATCTTAACCTTTTTAGTTTCCTCTTCTTGCGCCCTTGCATCCCTCGCCTTATCTTCTGCAATCTCAACCTCCCTATCCTTTAACACCCCTGCTATATCACCAGCAAAAATTTTTAAAATTTGCTCAGCATATTTATTTCTTGTAGCCGGATCTATATGTGGTATCTTTGTTCGGTCTAGTTTATAATAATCAGGATCAGCAGGGTGATATTGACCTGGGCCCGCATGATAAGCGGTATTTTCCTTCGATTTATATAATTGTTGCATATATAGTGGTGTATTGTTATATTGATATTGCGATAAATCTTCCGGTAATTGGAATACAGGAAATGAACTAAATTTCTCTATATATTCTTTCAAATCATCTACTTTTTTTTTATGTTCAAAAAATTTCTCTTCCATCTTTCTTAAATTGGTTGACCACGTCGTTGTATTAGTTTTTAACAATTCTAGCTGGTTCTCTTTTTCAAAAAGAGGTTGCATAAATTTTATAACCGTTGTTTTTATTTCTTGAGCTATATTTGGATTTGTTTGCTTAACTATGTCGGCAAAGGCTTCGCGTGTAATTGGTTTATCTTTTTTAACAAACTTTTCCATATTTTCGGATAAGTTATCTAAAAAATCGTAAATGTCTTTTTTATGTGCCATATAATATAATATATATATATATATATTATAATTTTTTATTTTCTAAATCTAAGAAATATAAAAAATTATAAAGAAATCTCTTATATTTCTAAGAGAGTTCGCTTATTTGATAGCCATCGGTTGTTTTTGTGATTCGGTGTTCTTTGCCGGATTCGTGAATCTTGTCATGGCACAATTCACATAAATTCACCAAATTCGCTTTATGATTTTTATGGAATTGTTTTCCGATTATTCCTGCTTGATCGGCATTTTTCTGATATTGTAAATGATGGATTTCGCTGGCCGGATTTTCATTACATAATTCACACATCCCCCCGCGCAACTTCTTCGCATTATATTTAGATTTCTTTGCCGATAAAATACCTATTATAGAATCTTTACTTGTCGTTTTTTGTTGTTTACAATATTTATTGCGGATTTGATAGGCTCGATCTAAGAATTGATCGGGGAGATCGAGAGATTTGCATACTTCTAAACCATACATTGCTTCCCCTCCTCCCGCTTGCAATTTTCTATCATATACCAAAGTATTACGTTCTCTATCAAAAATGACGCTCATATGATATACTTTCATCTTGTTTAACGCGCGAATCTCTCTATATTCTAAGATTTCATGAAAATGTGTAGCAAATATGAAGCTAGCCCCAATTTCATGTAATCTCTCCAATCCTGCCGCGAAAATACTTAAGGCTGATGTAGATTCTGTACCCGAACATAATTCATCGCCTAATATAAGACTATTCTGATTACTCTGTTTTAAAATAGTGCGTAATTCGCTCATTTCAACTGCGAAAGTCGATAATCCTTTGAAAATATTATCATTGCCTAAGATGCGAGTAAAGATATAATTGTATGGACAATATTTGAAGCTACTACATGGAACATAGAGCCCAGCCTGAGCCATTATTGTAGCTATTCCGATCGATTTAATAAAGCTCGTTTTCCCAACTGCATTCGTTCCATAAAGAAGCATTCCATTGGAGGGGGATACATTAGAGGGGGATACATTAGAGGGGGATACATCCCCCTTGCCCCCTTCTTTATTGGA
>Ga0115547_1001662_pt1 | contig 13107 bp, 17 predicted proteins | sample COGITO_mtgs_1004_3_FD_87185 | JGI IMG/M metagenome (GOLD analysis project Ga0115547, IMG submission 87185) | Pelagic marine microbial communities from North Sea - COGITO_mtgs_100420 | ecosystem: Environmental > Aquatic > Marine > Epipelagic | place: Germany:Helgoland, sampling site Kabeltonne...
AGCAATCTACTTGGCGAAAGCCCCTTTTACAAGCACACAGACCCCACTCTCGGAGCCTCACCCGACGGCACCTACGCCATCTACGGAGAGGACGGAAAGATTGTAGAAGAAGGCGTGGTCGAGGTGAAATGTCCGGGAAAGGCCCCCAATCGCCCCTACCCCCACTGGAAGTACTACTACGTACCCCAAACTTTCTGGGAGTGTGCCTGTGCGGGGCACAAGAACGTCATTGCAATCTCTTGGGGACCTCGGAACGCGAGAGCTTGGCGATATCAGTGGGACGATGCGTACTGGAAAATTCTCTCCAATATCGTCACTGCTTTCCGCAACCACGTCCCCTATGAGGAGTTCCAACCTCTTCAAGCAGAACTCATCGCTGCAAGTCATGCCATTTGTGACAACGCAGAGCAACTCCATCCGGGCAAGGGCTGGAAGCAGTACGCCCACAAAACCGAAAAAATCAAGGCAACTATTGCTAAACTCAACGAGACTGCTCCTAAGGCAAACGCTGTCACAGTCAAGTCACTGGGAAGCAGAGACTTACAGTTTGCTGAGATCCTGTTTGCGCCTGGCACCGGCTGGTACAAGAATGTACTGGTACCACTGGTTGGTAGTAAAGAGGCAGAAAGGGAATTTGTAGTGATGAAGACAGATCCAAAAGTTGTTGTTATTCCTGGGTACACGTCAGGTGCCGAGGTCCGTGTGCCTAACAATGAGAAAATTATACTGAGTGTAAAATATTATGAGTAAAATGATGGTGTATTAACCAAGTTCCTAATTATAAAATGCCTTTAACTCTCATACTGGGCGGAATGTGGAGTGGAAAAACCACTACTCTGCTTCAGTATAGGCATGGGAAAACCCTCATAATAAACCATGAGAATGATACAAGAACAATCGGTGTGAAAACACATGATGGTTTGGAAGTGGAAGCACATAAATGTCATGTTTTGCCAATTTTACCAGATACATCTGCATTTGATACAGTGTTAGTGGACGAAGCGCAGTTTTTTGCGTCACTTGACGGCGTTGAGTCGCTTGCGCCAAATGTTGTTGTAGCAGGGTTGAGTGGGGATTACATGAGAAGACCATTTGGAAAAATCCTTGATCTTATACCGAAAGCGTCTAAAGTGATTTTTTTGACAGCAAAGTGCTCTTGTGGAGAGGCGGCTCCATTTACAAAGCGAGTATCAGAGGATACGGATTTGGTTAGTGTAGATTCCAAGTACATACCTGTATGTGGGGAGTGTTATAAAAATTAAATGGTGTATCAACTCGTGTAGATTTATCTGTAAAAAAATAGCATTACCTATAACCATAGTTTTTTTTTTGAAAAATGAGCACTGCCGAAGATCATCTGAAAAAATGTTTGGAAAGTGGTAATGAACTGCATTGGGGGTCAAAGTGGGAACTTGACGGGTCACGTCGTCTCCGTGAAGTTCAGATTTCGCCATGCCAAGAGGTGGAAAAGTATCACTATGTCTTCGAGCTTCCCGCTAACTGGATGAGGAAACATCCTACGCGTTTTGATAATTTTAAGCAGAACCGCAATGGTCGAACGATGATGCTTCTATTCCACTGGTTTTTGGATTTTATACATACGTTTGTTAATTACCAAGATAAGAAAGAACCACTTGCGGCTGGTTTTGGTGTCATTGCCTTTATTGAGTGGGCACATTCTTCTACAGCTACGAAGAAGAAACGTTCGACTGCTGCGTGGCGTCTGCATGTTTTTATTAACCGCAAAGTCAACGAAATGGTAATTTTACGGCAGTACTTCAACAAGATGACCAAGGAAGCAGCTAAGTTGAAAAAATCTAACCTGCCTGTTCCAGCACACTACAATATCAACACCTACAATATGTACGGAAGTCGTGTGTTTAGGAAATATTCTGGACACAATGCTAACTTTGATGAGCTTTACAACACTGAGATAACAAACCCAGAAGCAGCTCCTAGCAATCTGTTTAAGATGACGGCTATGCAAGGGTTTGGTTCTCTCGACAGTTACAACTCAGATGGCTCGTTTACGTTCCCTTGCATGAACTTTCTAAAGCTGGATTGTGAACAAATTTCATACGAACATTTCGGAGCGCGGGATTTGCCTGACTGGGCTCTCTTTGCTATCTTCAAACCAGAGGTACATGTTTACGAAGCAGCTGGTGGAAAATACCGTCTTGAATTCGGAGCTCACCGCACCTACAAAGACCTTGATGAACAGTGGCAAGAGGTTGACGAAGATGGACTGCAGAGTTTCATTGCAACATTCGGAAAAAAGTATCTGATTTGGCGTGAGGGTGATACGTATTCTCACAATTGGGGGGAAATTACGGATTCTGAAGAACTGCAGCAAAGTGACGCTGATCCCCTTCTGAGCAAAGATCCAGAAGATTACACTGGAAAAGCACACACCATGCGTGCAGAGATGGCTTTGTGTCAAGCTGCAGAGTCTGAAATTGACATGATCAAGCTGGAAGTGCTACAGATTGAAGAAGATCGTGCACTAGCAGGCGAATCACCCTTTACACCACGCGAAAAGTTTGATCACATTCTAGGAGAGTGGAACGTACGGGTGTGGAACGATCCGGATGCGTTTGTTTCAGATCCACTTAAAGCGGTCATTGAATGGTTTCACAGAGGATACGATCATACCAAGATTGAGCCCGTTCCACTTATGCATGAGAAAATATCTGTTTTCGGACACCAAGTGATCAATAAGATGGTTATGTACGAGACACTCTACCAAGTTGCATCTGCACACCGTGAGTGTTTCTGGCTTCACCTTGCTCGTTTGGACGCTTTCAGGCACGATCATAATCTCCATCTGAACGCAATGTTTATTGGCGATGCAGCAACATCCAAGAGTTTTCTCCAGACGCAAATTGAGCAGAACTCTATTGGAAAAACAACGAAATCGTTGACGTATCAGACAACCAGATCCGGCGCAGTGGACCATGACGATAATCACTTTGTTCGGCAGTTTGATGAAGCTCCCGAACAGTTTCTGAAAGATCCAAAGAATAAAGCTGCTGAACCTGCTCTTAAAATGATGTTAGTGAAGGGATTCCAAGCTCATGAACGTCCACATAGCCACAAGGATACTGGAGAGCGTAACAAGATTGTTGGCATCTCGTCTTGCATCGGCGTTATGTTCGGTGCGTCAAACGAGGGTAAGGGCGCTTTTTCTGATGCTCTCCGTGACCGGTTCCATTTTTTTGAAGCAGAGAAGTGCATTGAACGAAGTGATCGCAAAACTATTCAAGACTCTAAGCAAATGTGGAAATCTATGAAGACGGAGCAAAAATTCAAGTTGGATAGCGCTGTTGAAGACCACAAGTTTGAGCAGGGGTACGGTGCTCTGTTGTGGCAGTTTGTTCGCATGGGGGCAATCAAGAAGCCGGATACATCCATTGTGTCCACTGTTATGTCCAGATTTGGAGCAGAATTAGTGAAGTACGGGATCCGCTACGATACTCGCCAGTGGGAACGCGTTGAAATCATTGCTCAACACCATGCTGTCATGCGTGCTGGTTATATCCTGTACAAAACTCTGAATGGCAAACACGCAAATCAGAAATTTGACTGCTCACACTTTTGGGACGCTGAGGAATTAATGTACTGCACAGAAGAAATGGTTATACATGCTATGGGTCTAGAGTTTGACACAGTTGTATGCAAGAGCCACGCAAAAACTCTCGAAGCAATATGGAGAATGCACAAAAACCAGGGGGCGTCTGCTACTTACAGACTCAATGGTGCAGAACCTGATTGCAACTACATTGAGCTTTCGGGATCTTTGAAAACAATTTCTAAGAAAATATGTAACACCATCAAAGAGTCCGGCAAACACGCCAGTCTTGTCAACATACAATCTACTCTGATAGAAATGAAGAACGATATGCAGATCAAATGCGCATGCTACAAGAAAGAAGGTAATGCTGCGAAATTCAACGATCAGTACCCTGAAACCATGTTAGGAGACAATGATAAACAGAGTTACGACCAGCTGCTCATGGACGGCAATAAGATCTTCATTCACATTCATATGTTCAGGGACATACGTCTTGACATCAAAGATAACATTTATAAAAAAGTTGTGCAGAAACTTACGCACAAATTCACTGCCAGAAAAAAAATAGTGCTTGGCATGAATTTGCCATCTGAACCATACCACTGGGACACGGTTCAGTACGCTCCGTCCGATGAGATTATTTCGCGCTCCGATGGTCCTAAAGCGGCTCACCGTGCATATGCTGGCATTACAGGTGAAATGCAAGATAATCAGATCGAAATTGACGCCGATCTAGACGACATTGCTGCAAAGAATAGGGGCATTTCAATTGGGCGTCCAGTAGAGCTGTACAAACCGAATCCCTATGATAACGCAACCCATCAGTTTGCATACCCTCTACGCCCGAAAAAAAGGTCTCATGAGGATATGATCGAGGATGATCTTGATACTGGCTTTTAAACTTAAAAAATATTATAAAGTTATTTTTATCCAAATCTATGTATTACTGAATTTCCTAAATAAGACAGTGTAGCTATTGTAGAAGGTCTGGACATCCAAATCGTATGCAGTATCCGAGTCAACACATCTTCCGAGGCCCACTTCATGCGTTCCAGACTTAGATGAAGGACTTCCGGTGGGGTCTTGAAACACGCCTCTATAGTAAGCATGTTCATTTCCATTTGTTTTGTAACGTGTGTGACCATAGCAGCACGCACTATAGCTGTCTTACGTAACATTTTTAATGACACAGCACGTATTTATACTTCTTGGACAAGCATCTTTTTATAAACCCACCGCACCGGCATGTGAAGTGGAGCGGTTGCATAATATCCTGCTTTCCCCACAACCTTTACACCCTTTCCTACATTTGTAAAGAACGTCGCTATAATCCCTATCATGAATAAAAACAAAAGCACTACTATGACTGCTGCATATGGATGCTGCTCTACCTCAATATAAATATTAGTAGTGTTCATTTGACCAGACCAATAACTCTATAAATAGCAGCGTGCTTTACTCAAATGCAAACCCTTTTGCTACTTCTTTTAGCTGGCGTAGCTTCCGCCCACATGCCGGTTTTCAATGAAGATCTGTACGGGAAAGATGTACATTCAAAATCCTATGCTGTCTATGAGTCTTTGAAAGCCGGAGACGAACTCCTACTGCGCCTAAACATCTCTGAAGGACAAAACTTTTCTATTTCGGTAAACATGGCTGGAAGTCAAACCTTCGAAGAGGGCGTTGACTATGTAAATGTGACAGTTACAGGACACAATGCAGAAAGCATTGAATGTGATCCACTATTTAATGGATGGCGTGTGCTGTCTGGTAATCATGGTTCCGGTGTGGTTGACGAGACAAAAGTTATACCTACGACTACAGTCGGTGAGGCCCTCCACTTTGAACCCTTAGGAGTCGGCTACTACCGTAAATTGGCGGCTTGCCAGGGTAACGTGACTGTGGCAGATGTGTTTAATGTTAGTGTCATTGCAATTCGTGATATACAGCTCAACGTAGGAGTTGGAATGTCTGAAATGTTCTCCTTCACAGATATTTTGCTCATGAGTATCTCCATCACTCGAACATGGTTCTGGGATGCTTATTTTGTGCCGTGGGTTGTTTTTACGGTGCTTATTCCACTATTTTTAATTTACTACTTCCGTGAGTTGCTCCGGAAGGCATTTGTGTCGTTTGGAAGTACTGTCACATTTTTTAGCAGCAAAGAAGCAGAAACAGCAATTGTCAGGGGGGCTCTGTTCTTCAATGCAATGCAGTTTCTGCTGAGACTCATTATAATCAATCTTACCAGCTACGCAAAGGATGTGGATCTGATGATTCTCTTCCCAATTGGCATCCACATATGCTTACCACTTGCCGTAGCGTGGGTGTGGGGCTACAAGAAAGAAGGTAATTACGCGTACTTTATTCTATTAGTGTACTCATCTGCGTTGCTCTGGCAGGGGTTTTTTATTATCCCAGTTTTCTGTCTCTACAAAATTATCAAAGCTTTTGCAAAACTTTAATGGTGTACTTTAGTGGCGCTAATTTTTGAAAGGATGTTTGTCTGCGTGAAATGCAAGAAAGAAACAAAGACGGTGAAATGCAAGTGCGGTTCGTATGCAGTCTATTACAAAAAACGTCTGTCGAGACCCACCAAAGCACGGTAATATAAAGCTTATGAAAAGCACTCCAAATGGAGGAGCGCGTTTATCATTGGATAGAGTTTGGCGCGATCGTTCTCGCAACTGGTGCAGTTATATTGTTTTTTTTCTTTTGTGTCATGGGTGTCAGGTGGCATTATAGAAAGAAGCGGATGAATGTCATTTTAGCTGAGCTACGTCGAGATCCATTTATGCTCACACACGTTCAAGAAAACAAAACAATGCTTGATTGTAAAATTGGAGAGTTTAGACGTGTTGCGTTTACGTAAGCTAAATTTATATTATTTTTTTATATATATTGATACAAATAATTATGAAATGCAACCCGCAAAATCAATTACGATGACCCGAAACCACACCTCTTCACACAGTCGCCAAAAAAGATTTAGTACTGACGCCGACGGTCTTTTTACGTCTTGTTTCCAAGTGCTTGCTCTAGCAAACTGCTTTGCTCTTTTTGCAAACCTGACGAGCCGTTAACCCTCTACAATCTTAATGTAACACCAGCCTGAAGCACAGGGGACCACATTGCAACAGAAGCATCTCTAACACCGCGTGGACTGTGCAGATCAGTATTTGGAAACATCACCCACTCGAAGTTGTAAATATTGCAATATGCATCTAAGAACAGTTTTAACTTGTTTAACATTATTCTGCTACCGCTCGGCTGCCCAAGTGTAGTCAAATTATCTCCATATACAAAAGACACAGTATTGTGATAAACTGTAAAATGAAAAGAAGTATCAAGTGTACTCCCTGGGTCAACCTCACCCTCCAGAAAAAGCCCAAGAAAGGCCATCTTCTGACGAAAATCTGCTTTATATGACTCACGCTGTGCTGCATCCAAGTCTCTTGGAAGTTGAATTGTTGCTTTAAGTTTTGAATTATTATTTGTTAAAGATCCTGACCACCGTAATATAAGACCCTTGTTCATTTTTATATTCATCTTTCAGTACAAGTACTATCACAAAGCTAAAAAATGCGATGTAAATATTGCGGAGTCCCATCAACCTACTACTCATCAGATTACCACAAGCAACGTAGGTCATGTTTAGCCAGTGATGATGGTTATCATTATTTTGTCTACAACTGGTCTTATTTTTTTAAGAACCTCAAGGTATTTCTATGCGGCTCCAGTAGGACACAACCCGATGGTGCTTCAATTGGCCTGCGAGAAGCGTTCTGACGTGTTGGGCTATGCTATACGTATAAGCGATGTAGTGGAGGTTGAATTCAAACACTACGGAATTGCGGTAGATATTTACAGCTACACTGATAGCATACTTAAAGCTACTTTGGCAACTATGAATCGCGGCGACGAAATTACGCTAATAACGTTTGGCGATCACTTGGAAAGTCAGCACTTCACAATGGATGACGGCTATCAAGAAATAGTGCAAAATATGTTGAGACGTCACGAGAACGGTTGCAATGTTGGCAGCGCTCTTCACGAACTTGACCGCACAGTATGCGATGAGCGTATTCTCATTAGCAACGGAAAATACGATGATGGTGAACTCAAGGTGACTTTGAAAAATCAGGTGCGTATTATTTCACCGGGAGAGTCGGCACTGCCTGATATCGAAATGCCTTCAGAGCCTGTCCAGCTCATCCTGCGCAACTCTGATCACATCTGCAATAGGCGGGAGATTCGCACTCTGCTTGAAAAGCCCCGTCCAAACTTCTTTAACATAAAACTCGAAGCTGAGCAAACTCACTATATTCCTCCAATTGCCTTTGGGGGAACTTCCACGATACACCTGCCAAACTTCGAAGGAAAAATCAATCTGAGCTACTTTGATGCACAAGGAAATAGTCACAATGCAGAAATAGAAACCGAATAATTTATATATATAGATGACTCTTTTTAATAAATATGGGAGATCTTATGGATATGCTTGACTTTGAAATGGGTTACATGAACACAAAAGACTGCGACAAAGAAATTAAAAAAAGAGATGATGCGTGGAAACGTAAATTAGACGATCTTGTCCGCCAAAATGTTCTGAAAGATCAAGCATCCAAGGCAAAAGTCGAAGCTATGCGTAAGAAAGTCATTCAAGCGTGTAATGAGCACATTAAAAAGATAGAACAAAATGTTAAAAAAGCATATAATATTAGAATATCTGCCATGATAAACAATTTGAATCAAAAACATAATGAACGGATAAGGGCTTTGATGAACAAAAACAACCAGTTAAAGGCAGAGAATGCCAAGCTGACGGAAGCGGTTTCCAGAACTGCAGCAGCTATGACATTGAGCGGTATGCCTAGAAAGCGCCGGCGACCCGGTTTCCAAGACCTTGGAAACCCTTCGATGTGGTAAAATAAGAAAAATTTTCATTTAACTAAATGCGTCTAAGTGATCATGGCTAACTCCCTTGGTTGTATAAATACACACAAGTAGTCATGAAATGAGTATTATACAGGGTGGAGAGACAAAAGAGTCCAAAAATGATGCACTGGAATTTCCAAAGCAATGGGATCAGAATTTACAAACAGTGACAGAGGCACAAATTTCTTTCTCTAATTGTGATGCTGTTTCTAAATTACCACTGCCAGAATACAACAACATTGTAAAGACTCGGATTGGTTCCCCAAGTCAATTTGCAAAAATATACAAAATTTACATGAATAGCTCTGGTACGAAGTCTATTTGTGCTGTTAAAGTTGCACTTTTTGTAGATAATAATAGAGAATTGTTTCGAAAAGAGCATGACATAGCCACCAAGCTTTTTGCTGCGTTTCCAAAATCTTTTTTGAGAGTGTTCAAATACACAGAGGTAGAAAACATAGTTTTTTCAGATATGAACACTATGTTGGAGGCAAAGAAAAATGTTTACGAACAGTCGGCAGCGTGGAAAAACACATTGAGCCAATTGAAGAATAGACCGGATAAAACACTGTGGTTGAATGCAAAGAGAACTGGTCCAGAAACCCCAAGATACATATCTACACGTGTTCCAGGGGGTCTGCTTTACTCACAACTTGGTGTTGGGGATCTGAAACAGTGTATTCAATCAAATGCTTTTCCAGAAGAAATGCTCATGCAGTTTAAAGAAAATGTTATTGAAGCAATACAGAAGATGCATTCGCAAGGTGTAGTTCACAATGATTTACATCTTGGAAACGTGCTGGTAGTTTGGATTGACAATGGATTACAGGCCGTGATACATGACTTTGATAAGAGTGACTATTCGATTGACGAGGATAAAAGAAAAAATGACATGAAGACATTTTTATCTCACTTTGAAGAAGAAATGGAATTTAGAGGTAAACGCAATCTTCGTTTTTAAATTAACAATTTACTTCAGTTGTAATTTCAAAGTCTTCTACTAATAGCTGCCCAATAATGGTCCAGCCTAATACGCTCTTTGAAATAAGACTGTTCAGCACATAGCACAACTCTATACTCTCGTTGAGACTTCTCCCGCAGCATTTAATTCTCTTACCGTCCCCAGATCCATCTGACGTTATTCCAGGACAGCGGCACTTCTCATTTTTGCCAGTCCAGGCGTTCATATAAGCGTCCTTCAGACATAATTGGGCAACTTGAGTAAACCCAAAAATATTGTACAAAATTGCCAAAATTATGATGAGCACTGTCACCCACGACGGAGGGCTAACGTCGTTTCCCTTGTTTTGCTCGACACTAAAAAAATACTGTTGGACAAGGATCCCAACGTAAGCGGAAATCATACTGACCCAGCCACTGAAGTGCGCGACCCACCCTAGCCTACGCAAAGTGACACTCAGTGGTGTTTTCTTACGAGGTTTATTTGTTTTCCTAACCTTCTTGACACCCTGCACTTCGGATTGCCTGAATGTCGCTTTTTTAAACAGATTGCCACTTTTCTCTTCATCGTACAAGGGTACGTCCACTAGAAATTCATCAGAAAACAAGCACTCCGCAAGGAGCCCGAACAGCTGGGTGACTGCCGTCAAGCACCCCAGCGCGATCAGGGCGTAAAGATTTAGTATGTTGCTTATTAAAGCAAGGCAGACCACCATGATAGAAGCAGAAATGGAGTACTCTACAAAGCGTATCGGATTTACTCCGTTGGTGAGCACACTATTCACGTAATAGTCTCGTAAATAATTTGTGTTGAGTAGCATTTGAAACCCAAACGAAAGTAGGTGGAAACTGATTATGAGCCAGAACAGGCTGAGTTCCTGGGACTTGGCGCTCTCAGTGGGCAGAATAACGTACTCTCCCCTGGTGTATCCAATCTCCCCGGTGTTGTTTGTACAAAAATCAGCCTTGTTCCTCCATCCGGCATAGTCCTGAAACACTGGGTACATATTCTTTCTCCCTTGTGTAGATGCACCATCAAATGAAAATGCAGCATTTCCTAGATGCCCAAGTGCCGCAACGATATTCCATAACAAAAACGAGTGAAATTTTCCGTGTTTGTCTTTGACAAACTTGTCCAGTCCACATCTCTCCAGTGTATACACAACACTATTCATTTTGAGATTCTTGCTCATTATTTATAGGGCGTAAGTAGCGACTGTCGCAAAAAAACGCAACAAGTAGAAAAATAGCACCGATTCCGAAGTCGAAAATTAGGTGGTCATACCTGTCCGTTTCTACGGCTACAATCGTAAATCCACTGGTTAACGACAATTTCCAGAAAGCTAGTGTTTGACAAACTTTAACGTATCTTACATATGCAAATACAATACAAACGAAAAGAATGTTGATAAAATAGTATATATCCAATGGGGGAAACCCCATGTAGAATGCAAAGGGGGATATTGGAAAAAGTCCACAAATTCCAAGAATTATAATATTGCGATTCAAGATAGGATTATGAGCGAATAGTAGTATTGGCGGTCTTTGGCGTTTCTCCAATGTGAAATTGTATTCAAAGAGACACACCTCACAGTTAGTTCTTCTTGAAGTGTTCAACCACTTATGCAGGCACTCTTCGTGTACATATGAGGTCTTACAGTTACAAGGCTGCACGAGGTTGTTTGACTCGAGGCATATCCGACACGTGTGCTGCTCTTCGTCGACGCCATCTTCCAGATCGCTCATTTACTTCCGTTGACGACCTATAAGTACCATACGCATCGATCGACCGTACTGGTTTTTACCAGTTTCTCGATCCCCATATTTTAGCCGGAATCGAGTTGTACCAATACCAAGCAGGTGGTGAGAAATGGCGTACTTGAATTTCTTAGGTTCTATATCCGGCAGCATTGCGTTTAAGCCTTCTTCGAGCACTGCCGTATTCAACACGCGAATTTCAGGCAATTCCTGGACTTCCATCTCGAAAAAATGCTTATAAGGCACCCCCCGGCGGGCATGTGCCTGTATAACAAGATAGTGAGCAATGGTTTGGTATCGAAAACCGTAAAGCTCAAACGGGTTCGGTGCAGTGTGATACAAAACCTCTGGCACAAACTGCATTTTAGGGGTGTATTTAAAGTAAATAGACTTTGAAAATGATCTACATAGCATTCGTTTTTATCGTATTTATTTTTTATTTGATTCACATCACACGCGTAAGATTAATAAAATTGCTCAAAGATGGAGATGTCGAAGAAGCTCTTCTGGTGCTCACAATGCATAAAGACGACTAGACTATCCGTACATCATGCGGGACTCCGCGTAGTCGAGCTTACGCCCAGTAGAGTGGTCCGTCATGAGAGCTTGAAACGCAGCTTCCGAGTTACCATTGTTTAGGTGCTCAATGACGCTTGCATGATGCTCAGCGGCAGTTTGGACTACTTCTTCCACCTTGGTTGCAACCACTGGCTCTTCGATTTTAGTATCCTTAGTATCCATCCTGTCTGAGTTTCTTTAAAATAACCAGGGTTCAAGAAGTACACCATAATCAGAAACCATAACAAAGAGTATAGAGAAAATCTGGGTTTGATTTAAGTTTAGCGTTTTTTGGACAGCTCTGCACAGATGCGTGAAAACCATTGCCTAAATTCATCATTATTACCGCGTTTTTTTCACCTCCTCTGTAGATAATAAATACAACTTTTTTCTCCATAACTAGCGCCTTCATCTTCTTCAGCTCTTTGTGCGTATCTATACTTTGAATGATCTCGGAGTAGGATGCTTGCATTTTAAAAACACGGGTGCTCAGAGGTCGCATTTCTTTAAAAAAAGGTCTTGCTTAATACAGTCTTACCGCAACTGTTTCATCCTCTATTCTCTGAACTTCAAGTGTCAGTATTCTGAGCATTTTGTTAATAGTTGTAAAAAAACTTAAAATGTTCATTTGACGTCTTCTGCTGTAAACGTCTTTTGTTGTTTTGAGCTGCATGGACGGTAAAACACTGACTTGCATATTGGTGCTGAGACCCCAAAAGGGGCTTTTCACATCATCTAAATCTTCCCCATTCATAAGCGTGCGGATTTCTTTATTGTCAAAAAAATCTATACAAGGATACGCACCATGAACAATGTCGTTTAGCAGATCATATACTCTTTTGACGTGGTACCGGAGTGGCAAATCTTCTACTTCCGAGAGTAACATTTAGGATAGAAATATGGTGTATTTATGCTAGGCTTTTTTGCTCAGACAAAATGATAGACTACAATCTTATGTTTCGTGAGCTAATATATGGCTCTAAAAACTGGGTAGCTCAGACGGCAGCAAGTCGGCTCCAGCAAGCGTGGTGCACATGGGACACAGATAAGCGGGAAGAGCGTCTTTTATTTGGGCACGGTTACATTCTAGGGCTTGTGAACCTTGCAACAGGATATCCGGAACTAAAATTTGTGTACACAAAATATCTAAATAATGAATATCTTATTTAATTAAATCAAAAAAAGTATCGTCTAATACAGGTGTCTGATCATCGAGCGCCTCTTTCATCAATTCTTCATCCTTGTCTTCTAGATCCTGTTTTGGTCTTGCTAGCGCTACTAGTCGGAAGCGGGTAAACTTACGCATACCACCTGCTGCTCCC
>Ga0115547_1001663_pt1 | contig 13095 bp, 9 predicted proteins | sample COGITO_mtgs_1004_3_FD_87185 | JGI IMG/M metagenome (GOLD analysis project Ga0115547, IMG submission 87185) | Pelagic marine microbial communities from North Sea - COGITO_mtgs_100420 | ecosystem: Environmental > Aquatic > Marine > Epipelagic | place: Germany:Helgoland, sampling site Kabeltonne...
CGCTGAGTAAAGGTCTGACCTTTACAGTCGCCATCATCAACACACATCTCGAATTCTGCTTTATAGACGGCGTAAAGGCCGTCAGCAATTTCAGTCTTACCTTTAACGCCCAGGCGTGAAGCATTGCTATTAAGCTTCCATTCGTCGCTGGCACCGTCATCGGCATTAACAACAGAGACATTGACCTTGCCGTAAATGGTGCCGTCAATCGGTCCATCAGCATAGCCTAGAGAAGCAAAGCCTATGGTTGAAGCGATAGCCGCTGAAAGCATTAATTTGTTCATACTCAATCCCCAAAAATGTAGGTGGTTGGGCCGATGCCCGAAAATAATCACAACGTACTGTGACAGTTACATGTTAAATATATGTAAATAATGTGACAGTAATATGACAGCGCGCTAAGTTAATCGAAAATGAAGGATTTTTCACCCTGTCATATTTCTGTCACATAACTTTAATACAGTAGTCGGGTAGCAAAAAATGAGCATTAATTAATAGCATGCCAATGTGCATGAATTTTGGAGGTTCTTATGACCCAACGTACACTAATACAAGCCATTCTTTTTACCCTGGCTTCTGTTACTGCAACTTCTTCGGCAATGGCTCGTGACAGCATTGAAGTCGTAGGTTCTTCAACGGTATACCCTTTTTCAACAGTTGTTGCTGAGCGATATGGTCGCGCCAGCGGCAAGGCGACACCAAAAATCGAATCCACTGGTTCTGGCGGTGGTATGAAGCTGTTTTGTTCTGGTGTTGGCTCCAACTACCCAGATATCACGAACTCTTCACGCCGTATAAAAGCGTCTGAATTTAAAAAGTGCCAGACTAATGGCGTTACCGAGATTGTTGAAGTTCAAATCGGTTATGACGGCATCGTTATCGCTAACTCAGTTAAGGCTGAGCCAATGAAGCTAAGCCGCAAAGATATCTTTTTGGCCCTAGCTGCTCAGGTGCCTAGTGCTACTGAAGGCGAGCTGATTGATAATCCTTACACTACTTGGAATCAAGTAAACTCTGCACTGCCAAACGTTGCCATTGAAGTATTAGGTCCCCCGCCAACTTCAGGTACTCGAGATGCATTTGCTGAACTCGGCATGGAGGGTGGCTGTAAGAAAATAGCCTGGATCAAAGCAATGAAGAAGACTAATAAGAGTGCCTACAAAGCGATTTGTCACACTATCCGTGAAGATGGTCGTTATATTGAAGCCGGCGAGAACGATAACCTAATCGTCCAGAAGCTTGAAGCGAATCCAGCCGCGCTGGGCGTATTCGGCTTTAGCTTCCTCGATCAGAATGCCGACAAGGTGCAGGGCGCACAGATTGAATCTGTTGAACCAACCTTTGAATCAATCGCTGACAAGTCTTACCCAATCTCACGTCCATTGTTCTTCTACGTTAAGAAGGCCCATGTGGGTGTGGTTCCGGGCATTGAAGGTTACCTGCATGAATTCACCAGTGAAAAAGCTTGGAGTGAAGATGGTTACCTTGCCGAGAAGGGCATGATTCCGCTGCCAGATGATGAGCGTGCGGCTATGGCGGCTAGCACTAGAGGATTAGTGCCAATGACAGGCAATGAAGCATTGAATTAAGTCGCATAAGTTGTCAAAGTACAGCCCGGTTCTATGAGCCGGGCTGTTTTGTTATCTAAAGTTTTTACCCTGAGTATTTTTTAAGGATCCTGCCTGCCCTATGCAAGCGACAAACATACTGATTTTGATACTAGGCCTAGGGGTCTTGGCGTTCTTTTTAGGCCGTGGCCGGTCATTAGCACTGGCCAAGCCATTGGGAGGCATTCGCAAGCTCCACTCTCTACCCTCCTATTATGGAATGCATGTCGCACTCTGGTGTGCACTGCCTTCATTGTTTTTGCTCTGTATGTGGATGCTGTTCGACGATCCGCTGATCAACCGTCTGGTGCTGGATTCTGTTGCTGCCGAAATCGCACCCAAGGATACGGCGAGTTACAACCTGCTGATTAATAAAATATCCAACCTAGCCGACGGCATACTGCCGCGCAAAGGCGAGAGCGCGGCACTGATTGCTGCAGCAGATCATCTGGTGTCACTACGGGTTATCTCGCGCTGATCATTAACCGCCTTGTTATTAACGCTTTCATCGCTTGGTTTGCTGTGGGGTTGGTCGCGAATCTCAGCGTCTTTCCGTGCTCGCCCAGTGGTTGAAAAGGTCATGCAAAATATCTTGCTTGGCTGCGCCTGTCTGGCCATCTTTACCACCCTTGGCATTGTGCTATCGGTATTATTTGAATCAATTCAGTTCTTCCGCTCCGTGCCCATCTTTGATTTTGTCTTTGGTCTAGAGTGGAGTCCGCAAACGGCTATCCGTGAAGACCAAGTTGGCTCTTCTGGTAGTTTTGGTGTTGTGCCCCTATTTGTAGGCACTCTGCTGGTATCAGCAGTCGCCATGGTAGTGGCTGTTCCCGTTGGCTTGATGTCGGCGATTTACCTGGCCGAATACGCGAGCAGGTCCGTGCGTACCTACGCTAAACCCGCGCTAGAAATCCTCGCCGGCATCCCCACCGTGGTGTACGGCTTCTTCGCCGCCTTAACAGTAGCGCCGTTCCTTCGTGATCTGGGTGCCAGTTTTGGCCTGTCGGTCTCGTCGGAAAGTGCTCTGGCTGCTGGTGGCGTTATGGGGGTGATGATTATTCCGTTTATCTCCTCCCTTGCGGATGATGTGATTACCGCGGTACCCCAGTCCATGCGCGATGGCTCGCTGGCTATGGGTGCTACAAAGTCGGAAACTGTACGTCGGGTGATTATTCCCGCCGCACTGCCCGGTATTGTGGGTGGCGTTATGTTGGCCATTTCCCGCGCTATTGGCGAAACCATGATTGTGGTTATGGCGGCGGGTATGGCGGCGAAACTAACCGCCAATCCATTAGAGTCAGTTACTACGGTAACAGTGCAAATTGTTACCCTGCTAACCGGTGACCAAGAATTTGATAGTCCCAAGACCCTGGCAGCCTTTGCGCTGGGCTTGATGCTCTTTACAGTGACCTTACTGTTAAATATTTTTGCCTTACATATCGTTAAGAAATATAGAGAACAATATGACTGAGTCAGCAAACCATCTAGAGAAAATCAAAAAGTCTCTGAGTCGACGCAACCGTGCCGAGAAGCGTTTTCGCTGGTATGGGCGTACGGCCATCTTGATTGGCCTAGCGGCAGTTTTGATACTGTTCACTGATATCGTCAGCAAGGGTCACGGAGCCTTTCGTATAGCCTATATCGAACTAGAAGTCACCTATGATCAGGATCGGATCGGCGTGGACAATCTCACCGATCCCGAGGAATTGACAAGGGGCAACTGGGAAGCTCTCTCAAAAACTGCCATGCGCACTGAATTTCCTGAAGTGTCTGGCCGCAGTGACAAACGCAGGCTCTATGGGCTTATTAGTAGTGGTGCTGGCTTCGACCTAAAGGATCGTCTGTTGGAGAACCCGCTATTACTGGGTGAGACTGAGAGAGTTTGGATACTGGCTGACGATGATATAGATACCTATTACAAGTCTTGGCTAGACGGAGAACCCTACGCTGCCAGAATGTCGGCCAAGCAACTTGAATGGATCGATGAGCTCCATCAGCAGGGCAAAATCCGCCTGCAATTTAACAGCAACCTATTTACGCGAGGTGATTCCCGGGAACCAGAACAGGCGGGTATCCGTGGTGCAGTGATGGGCTCGTTATTTACCCTGATACTGACTCTGGTACTGTCGTTCCCGATTGGTGTATCAGCGGCAATCTATCTTGAAGAGTTTGCCCCGCGCAATCGCTGGACAGACTTTATTGAGGTCAATATTAATAATCTAGCCGCCGTGCCATCTATTATTTTTGGCCTGTTGGGGCTGGCGATCTTTATTAACTTTTTCCATGTGCCGCGATCCGTGCCGATCGTCGGTGGTTTGGTTTTAACCTTGATGACCTTGCCGACTATTATTATCACCAGTCGCGCAGCGATTAAGTCCGTGCCACCTTCGATACGCGAAGCTGCTCTGGGCATGGGCGCCTCAAAGTACCAAACGGTATTGCACCATGTACTGCCGCTGTCACTTCCAGGCATGTTAACGGGCGCCATTATTGGTATGGCTCAGGCGCTGGGTGAATCGGCGCCACTGCTAATGATTGGTATGGTGGCCTTTATTGTAGATATTCCCGGTGGCTTTAGTGATCCCGCCACAGTGTTACCAGTGCAAATTTTTCTTTGGGCCGACAGCCCGGAGAGAGCCTTTATTGAAAAGACCTCAGCGGCAATTATGATTTTGCTGAGCTTTCTGATTGTTATGAACACAGTTGCCGTATGGCTGCGCAAGCGCTTAGAGCGCCGTTGGTAGAAAGGAAAAAACAATGACTCAACTCGCATCAGCGGATAAGAAAAAAAGGGCTACCAAAGCCAAACCTGCAGCCATGAAAAGCCTCGAAGTAGAAGGCCATGAGCCTACGGTTGGTAAGGTGTTTACCGAGAACCCAAAAATGACCATGCGCAACGTCAATGTTTATTATGACGACAAGCAGGCCATTCACGATGTCAGTATTGATATCGCCAAAAACGAAGTGATCGCCATGATTGGCCCATCGGGCTGTGGCAAGTCGACGTTTCTGCGCTCCTTGAATCGCATGAATGATACGGTCGATATCTGTCGCGTCGAAGGCGAGATTTGCATGGATGGCGAAAACCTCTATGCCCCAAAACTGGATGTTGTAGAACTGCGCGCCAGAGTGGGTATGGTATTTCAAAAGCCTAATCCATTCCCCAAATCAATTTATGAAAACGTTGCTTACGGCCCGAAGATACATGGCCTTGCTGATACGCGTGTAGACCTCGACGAAATTGTTGAAAACAGTCTGCGCAAAGCTAGCTTGTGGGAAGAGGTCAAAGAGCGACTGCACCAGGCGGGCACAGGATTATCAGGCGGTCAGCAGCAGCGCCTCTGTATTGCCAGAGCCATTGCCGTTAGCCCAGAAGTAATTCTTATGGATGAACCCTGCTCAGCACTAGATCCAATTGCCACGGCTAAAATTGAAGAGTTGATTGAAGAGTTGAGTGAAAACTTCACCATCGCCATTGTGACCCACTCAATGCAGCAAGCGGCTCGTGTATCACATCGCACCGCGTACTTCCATCTCGGACGATTGATTGAAGTTAATCCAACCGAACAGGTATTTACCATGCCGCAGCACCAGCTCACAGAAGCTTATATAACGGGCCGCTTCGGTTAACAGGGAGAATAATATGTCAAAAATGTCATTTGAAAATCACATCATGAAGCAGTTCGATGAAGAGCTAGAAGAAATCCGTACACGCCTGATGGAAATGGGTGGCAAGGTTGAGCAGCAGTTGCAAAATGCCGTGCGCGCAGTAAGTGAAGCGGACAGTGCCCTAGCCGAACTGGTGATAAAAGAAGAAAAACTTGTCGACGAAATGGAAGTGGATATCGATGAAGCCTGCATCTTAATTATCGCTCGTCGCCAGCCAGCAGCCAGCGATTTGCGTCTGGTGATGATGGTGACCAAAGCGGTCAACGATCTCGAACGTATTGGAGATGAAGCCAAGAAGATTGCTAACCATGCCGTTATGCTTGCCGGTGAGAGTACGACCTCAGAAGGCTATACCGAGGTGCGCCATATGGGAAAATCGGTAATTAGTATGCTCAACAATGCACTGGATGCCTTTGCGCGCTTTGATGTTGACGCGGCCATGCGCACCCTTGAAGAAGACAAACAAATCGATCTCGATTACAAAACGGCACTTCGCGAACTGGTTACCTACATGATGGAAGACCCGCGCAGTATTAGTCGCGTGATCAATATTCTCTGGGTTGTGCGTTCCCTAGAGCGCATTGGCGATCATGCTAAAAACCTCTGTGAACAGATTGTCTTTGTGGTTAAGGGTAAAGATATCAGACACCAGTAGGTGACTCTGTACTAACCCAATATTAAAGGAGGCTTCGCCCTCCTTTTTTTATGTTTCTCTTGTTGCCCCTCTCGTTATTTCCCAGCATTTATGCCTTCCTCTATTCTAGATTTCTCGATCCCGAATCTTATGTCTCAGCGTTAAATCAGGGTTCTTGCCCTGCATTGCAAAGAACATTCAGCGCTGTCATATATCTGTCATTTAATGTTCACACCACCGTCATTTAGCACTGTTAATTTGAACACTCATTGAAGAAATATTGGTGTTTCTTCACGCCAAATCTATTTGGCTTTAAACAGAAAATGACGTGAGGTTGAGTGGCAGATGACCAATAAATGGTTTTTTATAATAGCTTTGGTAGTTTCATCCATCGCACCCTGGGCATCAGCCGAGAACGCTTTTGTGCTGGTATTCCTTGAAGACGCCCCACTGCGTCATGTGAAAGTGGCGGTCGACGGTAAAATTGTTGGTGTAACCGATGGTAATGGCTTGGTTCAGGCTGCGTTAGAACCCGGCCCACATAAGCTTTACTTAATTGATGACGATGTGGCTATCCCCGTCAAATTTAACTTGCCCCTAGGCGGCGAAGTTGAAGTCTCTGCAGTCTTTAGTGAAGAGAAAAACGTAGAGCCCATTGTTACCAGTCAATCATTTACCCCCGACACAGATGCATCTGGCTACATAACTGGCGTAGTAACTTCGCCATCAGGCCTGCCTATCGCTGGTGCCTTGGTTGAGGTGGCTGATGCCAATGTATTGGCGATAACAGACGAAGAAGGTATCTATTCGTTAAAATTACGAAGGGGCACTCACCGTATTGACGTCTCTCAAACAGGTTACAGATCATCCAGCATTGCTGCCATCCGGGTCTTTGCTGACCTAGGCATCAACGCGCGCTTTAAGCTACTCAAGCGACCCCCGTTAGAGTCAAGAATTGCCATGCCAATCCCCCGGGTGGAAGAAGTCGTTATTGTTGGTGTATTCAATCCTACCGATGGCGCGGAAAATATTGAACGCTATGCAACCTCCATTGTCAGCGCCATGGATGCTGACCAGATAGCACGTTTTGGTGATAGCGATGTCGCCTTGGCCATTGGTCGTATCGCTGGTCTTAGTGTTACCGAAGGCAAGTATGCCAATGTTCGTGGTTTGGATGGCCGCTATATCGCCACCAACTTCAATGGGATTTTAATGCCCAGTACAGAACCCATGCGCAGGGATATTCAGTTAGATTTATTTCCTTCAAATATTGTTGAGTCCATCGCAGTACAAAAATCTTTTTCCGTTGATCAGCTGGCGTCGACCACTGGCGGCTCTATCGCGGTTAACACTAAAGGCCTGCCCGATGAGCGTATCGGCAGCCTGTCCGTTTCTACTGGGTTCAATTCTGGCTTCACCTTTGATGATGTGCAGGGCTATCGGGATTCAAAAACCGAGTGGGCGGGCTTTGATAGCGGGTTGCGCGATATTCACAGGGGTGTTTTAGAGGCTACCGATGGTGGCACCTCATTGACTATCTGCGATCCTAGTGTCGCTGATATCTGTACGCGCCCAGAAGTGGCGCTTGCCTACGCTCTGACATTTAAGCCTGATTACGATTTACAGACAGAGGAAGCTAAGCCCGATGTTGGCTTCGATGTTGATTTCGGTGATCGCATGGAAATGGCTGAAGGTGAGCTTGGCTACTTTGTGGCAGCGTCCTATGGCCGTTCAACGGGCTATCGAGGCGATGCGTCCCTTGATAATCCAATTGGTCTTAACGGAATGTATAACCGCACCCAAGATACCGTTTCAGTGAGTGGTTACGGCGTGGTGGGTTACGAATTCAATCAGGGTGAAATCCTTTCCAAGACCACCTTGTTACGTTCAACCGACGACACGACTAGAAACACCGTGGCGGTCAATGTTGAAGACGTAAATATAGATAAAGCAGTTTTAGAATATGTTCAGCGCCAACTTTTTTCACATAGTTTTAATGGTCTTTATGAATTTGATACCGCGGCGTTCGAAAGCAAAATAGAGTGGCGAGTAGGTTATGCTGAAACAGATCGTCTTGAGCCAGATCGTCGTCAGTATTTTTTGCAGGGTGAGAGCCTGGCCACTTCATCGGTGGAGCGTCGCTGGTCTGATCTGAACGAAGTCAGCAATGATATTGGCCTTGATTACAGGGGCACCTTTGATTGGGGCGAAAGCAATACAACCGCCGTTGTGGTTGGTGCACTGCTGTCAGATAAAGAACGAGCGGTTGCTCTGTATCGCTTTGGTATTCGCATGGGCGATAGCCCGATGTCTCTGCTGGTCACCGAGGGTGGCATTGATGAATTACTCTCTGTGCAAAACTTTGCTGCTGACGCATTTAGACTGCGCCCAGCGACAGCATCTACTGACTCCTACAATTCATCCGAGCGTCTGGGAGGCTACTACATAAAGTTGGCCAATGACCTGGGTGATCAATGGTCTGCCGAATTGGGTGCCAGATTTGAAAGCTTTACTCAGGACATTGCCTACCCAAATGTCGCGCCGAGTAACAGCGGTGCGCTAGAGCACGAAGCCTGGTATCCGGCCGTTAACCTGTCATGGCGAGCCAGCGAAGAACTACAGTTCCGCCTAGGTTACAGTCAGACAGTTTCCTACCCAGGTCTCATCGAGCGATCAGCATCCCAGTCCTACGATCCAGCGACCGATGACGCTATCTTTGGCACACCAGAACTTACCGTATCTGAAATCAACAATATCGATTTTAGAGTTGAGTATTATTTTGACCAGAGTAACAGCGTCTCACTGGCACTGTTTAATAAAGAAATAAGCAACCCGGTTGAGCGCGCTATTCCAGATGCATCGGGTTCAGCAGCTGACGGCATTACCTTTAGAAATCAGCAAGAAGCTGTACTCGACGGTATCGAACTTGATTTCAATACCATTGTTTTTGATCAGGACGACCATTCTGTGTTCGTCAATGGCAACGTTTCCTACATTGATTCGTCGGTCACGTTCGGAGCCAAGTCACTGCAGTTGGAAGGCATGGGTTCAGACGGACGCCAGCTTCAGGGTCAGTCAGAGTACCTGGCTAACTTGCAGATTGGTTACGACCACTTCCCTTCGGGTCAGAAGCTCACGCTGCTGGTTAATTATTTCGATGATCGTATCTTCCGCACCGCGCGAGGAGCAGCGCTGGGGCCCATTGTTGAAATTGGCAGGACCCTTATGGACCTCAATTATGAAAAACAGTTTGGCGAGGAATGGGACCTAAAATTTCAGGTTAAGAATTTGACCGACGAACCAATTTCATACAGTCAGAACAACCGCATCATCGAGCTTTATGAGCTTGGCACATCAATCAGCCTGTCGCTTAGCTACAGGCTATAAGAAAAACTTTAGTAAAAAATTAAATACACTTTTATAAGGAATGGTAAGCATGAGAACTAATTTATATACGGGTATCCTTCTCGCATCAGCGGCGCTTGCAGGTTGCGACGGTAACAGCGAGAGCACGGGTGACATTACCGTAAATGTAGAAGGTACGACAACAGCTGTCGCGGTAACGACTGCTGCGAGCACCTGTGACAACGTAACTGAAGCGTCTTTTATCGCTTTTAATGATACCTGTTCACAGGGTACTGTCACCGGCACTATCAATACTGATTACAGCTTTATAGAGGACGTTGAATATATTCTTAGCGGTGTTGTTAAAGTGGGTAATGGCAATATCGCCATCGCTTCTACAGCAGAATATGAGGCAGTGGTTGCTGCAGGTGTTACCTTAACGGTTGCAGCCGGCACCAGCGTCAAAGGCACTGCAGATGGCGTTCTTTTAGTGACTCGCGGTTCCCAGCTGATTGCTGAAGGCACAGTCTTTGACCCGATTACCTTTAGTAGCCTAGATGACAACTACGACGGTATGGGTGAATGGGGTGGTGTTGTTATCCAAGGCTTCGCACCACAGTATGGCCAAGGCGACACCGGCGCCTGTTTCACCGTTGGTGAACAATGGTGCAACGTTTTAGGTGAAGGCGGAGACTTCGTTCAGGAATACGGCGGTAGTATGGGTGGCGACGACAGTGGCAGCCTACGTTATGTGCGTATTGCTGAGGGCGGCTTGATCGCTGGTCCAAACAACGAAATTAACGGCCTGACTCTGCAGGGCGTTGGCTACGGAACTTCTATCGACTATGTTCAGGTTCACGGCAATCAGGACGACGGTATTGAATGGTTTGGCGGTACGGTCAATGTTAAGCACGCTGTTTTAACCAACAACGATGATGACGATATTGATTTCGACGAAGGCTATCAGGGCAATATTCAGTATGCACTGATTATCAAAAACCAAACAGAAGGTGCTGTACCCGTAGGCTCAAATGATCCACGCGGTATTGAGCTCAACTCCTCTGATGCTGATTACACCCCACAGACTGCAGGTGTTATTGCTAACGTAACTATCGTTGGTGGTGATGCAGCAAACTCTGCTGGTGAATTTGGCATGCGCCTACGTGGATCGGTTACCGCGGCTATTCATAACTCAGCGGTAACTGGTTACGACGTAACCTGTGCGCGCATTGACGACTCTGACCATGATGCGGATGGGACTACTGCCAAGTTGGATACCCCAATCACATTGAACAACTTTCTTTGCGATACTGCAGGCGAAGCCTTTAATAAAGAGCTGCCAATTTCAACGGCAACCGTCACTGAAGAAGGCATTACCTTAGACGCCAAGATGGCTATAGTGAATAGTTCAGCGTTGCTGGCTACCACGCCTACTATCACCGCGCTAGATAATGGTTCTTCATTCCTCTTCGACCAAACCCGTTACATTGGTGCTGTTGATCCATCGGCTTCAGTTGCTTGGTGGGCTGACTGGACTATCCCTGGTTCAGTAGTCGCTGCAGAAGCAGTTCAGGAAGCGAGCTTTGTGTCATGTAACTCCTCGAACACAGAATGTACGGTAACTGGCACCATTGATACTGACTACACGATGGTTTCTGGTGTTGAGTATCGCTTGGACGGCGTCGTTAAAGTGGGCAACGGTAATATCGCCATCGCATCTGCGGCAGAGTACGACGCTGTAGTCGCTGCTGGTGTAACACTGACTATCCGCGCTGGTGTAGAGGTTAAAGCCTTTGATGACGGTGTATTGCTAGTTACTCGTGGCTCGAAGTTGATTGCTAACGGTTCGTCCGCTAGCCCAATCACCTTTAGTAGTATCGACCCTGGCTACGACGGCATGGGCGAATGGGGAGGCGTTATTGTTCAAGGCTTCGCACCACAGTATGGCCAAGGTGGCACAGGCGCATGTTTCGGCGCAGGTGAAACCTGGTGTAACGTGCTGGGTGAAGGCGGCGACTTTGTGCAGGAATATGGCGGCAGCATAACAGCTGACAACAGCGGCATTATCCGCTACGTTCGTATTGCTGAAGGTGGTTTGATCGCCGGTCCAAACAACGAAATTAACGGCCTGACTCTGCAGGGTGTTGGACATGGAACGCTAGTTGATTATGTTCAGGTACACGGCAATCAGGATGATGGTATTGAGTGGTTCGGCGGTACAGTAAACGTTACGCACGCACTGTTAACAGGTAACGATGATGATGATATCGATTTCGACGAAGGCTATCAGGGCAACATTCAGTACGCATTGATTATCAAGAACCAAACTGCTGGTGCAGTGCCTGTAGGTTCAAACGATCCACGTGGTATTGAGCTTAACTCTTCTGACGCTGATTACACACCAGAAACGGCAGGTGTTATTGCCAACGTGACTATTATCGGTGGTGATGCAGCAAACTCTGCTGGTGAATTTGGCATGCGCCTACGTGGATCGGTTACCGCGGCTATTTATAACTCAGCGGTGACTGGTTACGACGTAACCTGTGCACGCATTGATGATTCTAACCATGATGCCGATGGGACGACTGCCAAGTTGGATACCCCAATCACATTGAACAACTTCCTGTGTGATACAGCGGGTGTTGCATTCAACAAAGAGCTGCCAGTTTCAAGTGCTACGGTCATTGAAGAAACGATTGTTCTCGATAGCGATTATGCAATCACCAACGCGTCTGCCACTGTTGCCGCTACGGTAATCACTGCGCAGGATAATGGATCTGGCTTTGTGTTTGATTCAACCGATTATATCGGCGCAGTCAAAGAAGGAAGCACCCCTTGGTATGCAGAGTGGGCCATTCCCGGTTCTTTGTAAGCGTTAATTTACAAGCAGTTCGAAAAGGCCCCAGAAATGGGGCCTTTTTTTTGCCTATCGTATTGGTATAGGCGCATTTTATTTTTGATGAATATAATTATTAATGAGAGTAAGCAGTGGAATGGCTTAACTAAAGTTTGAAGGCTATAGCGTTAGGTATTCAGACACCGTTTGATTTCACCGTTTGGAAGAAAGAAGGGCGGAGAGCTGTTCAGGCTGCTGTCAGTGTTAGCCCTTTATGCTGGGGCGCGCACTCATCTGGTCAAACCAGCGTTGCAGATGTGTGTAGTCTTCAGGGATAGAGACCTTTACCCAGCCGGCGAAGTCCGTCGTCATAAAGCCCGTAATATCCACCACGGAGAAGTAGTCGCCCAGCACAAACTCATTGCTGGCAAAGTGCGTATTCATATCGGCAAAAAAATCATTCAGACGCGTTAGCCCCCGTGTGGCCAGTTCAGGAATTTGAGCGTACTGATGGGGCCCAGCAAGTGCGCGATCTTTAAAGCCGGGGGTGCTATTGCGAAAGGCTTCCGCTACAGCCATCAGGCCATTCATCTGCACAAAATGATTCCATGTCTCAGCCTGAGCGCGCTCCAATGGGGTGCGACCATACAGCGGGTTATCCGGATAGATCTCATCCAGATAATGACAGATGGCATTCACCTGATTGAGGCAGCTGCCATCATCAAGTTCAAGCGCCGGTACATCTTGAAGCGGGTTAAAGGCAGTATATTCAGGACTCTTGTGCTCACCAGCGCGTAAATCTACCTGCACCGTTTCGATTTCAATGCCTTTTTCGGCAAGAAAAATAGCCACTCGGCGAGCGTTGGGTGCAGCGGCAAATTCATGGAGCTTCATCGCGGAGTATCCTTCTAATGGGACTGCTTTTTGGCCAGAGGGGTACTGAGAAGAGCTAGGCGATTGGTAATAGCCTCAAGAATACTGCCGGCATCCAATCCAGTATCGGC
>Ga0115547_1001672_pt1 | contig 13051 bp, 9 predicted proteins | sample COGITO_mtgs_1004_3_FD_87185 | JGI IMG/M metagenome (GOLD analysis project Ga0115547, IMG submission 87185) | Pelagic marine microbial communities from North Sea - COGITO_mtgs_100420 | ecosystem: Environmental > Aquatic > Marine > Epipelagic | place: Germany:Helgoland, sampling site Kabeltonne...
CGCCATGCGGCTGTCAAGCACATCCAGGCGCTCTTCTCGTTGGCTGCCACCGATGATTTCACCGATGCCGGGCGCCAGTACGTCCATCGCCGCGACAGTTTTATTGTCTTCATTAAGGCGCATATAGAACGCCTTGATGTCCTTGGGATAGTTCATCAGCACAATGGGTCTGCCCACATGTTGCTCAGTCAGATAACGTTCATGCTCTGATTGCAGGTCAAGCCCCCACGCCACTGGAAATTCGAAAGCCTGCTTGCTGCTTTGTAGTATGTTGACGGCTTGCGTATATTCCATGCGCTCAAATCGAGAGTCTGTCACCGAGCGGATGCGAGTGATCACATCTTTGTCGACGCGTTCGGCAAAAAATGCCATATCGTCTTCGCGCTGTTCTAACAGGGTGGTTAAGACGTGCTTGAGAAGGTCCTCGGCAAGGTCGGCATTGTCATTTAGATCAGCGAAGGCGATTTCAGGCTCGACCATCCAGAATTCTGCTAGGTGGCGGCTGGTGTGTGAGTTTTCAGCTCGAAAGGTCGGACCGAAAGTGTAAACCTTGCTCATCGCCAGGCAATAAGCTTCTATATTCAATTGTCCTGAAACGGTGAGAAAGGATTCCCCGCCGAAGAAATCCTGGCTGTAATCGACCTTGCCGTCCTGCATGGGTAGGTTGGTGAGATCCAAGGTGCTGACTCGAAACAACTCGCCGGCACCTTCGCAGTCACTACCGGTGATGATAGGTGTGTTGATCCAGTGAAAGTCCCTGGCATAAAAATAATTGTGAATGGCATTCGCCAGCGTTGTTCTTACCCGAGTGATAGCGCTAAAGGTATTCGTCCGCGGTCGCAAGTGAGCAACGGTCCTTAGGTACTCGAAGGTATGGCGTTTTTTTGCAATGGGATAGGTTTCAGGGTCGTCAACCAGACCAAGCACCTCAACCCGGGTCGCGTGCATTTCCAGAGCTTGGCCTTTGCCTTCGGAGACAACCAGAGCACCTTCGATAACGACGGAACAACCGGTGGTGATCGTCAGTACATCACTGGTGTAGTTCGCCAGTTCGCTGGGAACGACGGCTTGAATGGCGTCGAAGCAGCTGCCGTCGTGAACCGCAATAAAGGAAATGCCGGCTTTTGAATCACGTTTGCTTCTGACCCAACCTTTAACGGTAATAGTCGCGCCGACGCTGGAGTCTCCTCTTAAGGCCGCAGCCACGGATACATGGGTCATGAATCTTTTCCATCTGTGTGAGTGGCGGCAATAATAACAAAAATATGCGCTCGATCAGACGCTTATTGAAGATTAAATGCCCGCTTGGGGGAATCTGTCGGACATTTCACCAGCGTCTCTGGATATTGGTGTTAGGGCTAATATTGGTGGCGGCTGGTTGGTCGTAAAAATACCCTGTGCTGAAGCCTGAGAACAGGTCTTTGGCAGGGTTCTAGATCAAAAGTGCCTAATTCAAGTCGGATCGTCGCGCTCATCATTGAGGCTCTCATCAAGACGCATGCGGCTGCTGGTCATGCCGCCATCAACAACGTGATGCTGGCCGGTGATGAAGGTGGAATCGTCGCTGGCTAAAAACAGTGCCATATTGGCAATGTCGAGAGTCTCGCCAGAACGCTGCACGGGCTGCGCCTGGGCCATGCGCGCGCGCATGATTTCAACTACCGATTGATTGTCACCTTGATGGAATTCAAGCATGGGGGCAAATATAGGTGTGGCGATGCCGCCCGGACAGATTGCATTGGCGCGAATATTGAACGCTGCCAATTCCAGTGCCGCGGAGCGCGAGAGACCGATGACGCCGGCTTTGATGCCGGAGTAGACATGGGGGCCAAGCCCGGCTTGCAGGCCAGCAACGCTCGCGGTACTGATAATGGAGCCGCTGCGCTGAGGTTTCATCACGCGGGCAGCGTGTTTGATGCCAAGTACCACGCCGGTGAACATGACGCCCACCGTATTCTCATACTCTTGACCAATCACCAGGTCTTGAAGCTCACCGCTGACGCCGCCGAAGCCAGCATTATTAAATAGGATATCGAGATGGCCAAAGTGGTTGACGGCTAGGTCGACCATGCGCTCGACATCCGCTTCTGTGGCGACGTTGGTATGCTGATAAATAGCATTTTGACCCAGCTCTGCCACGAGAGCCTTACCGAGATCGTCCTGGATGTCGGCGATGACAACCTTTGCGCCTTCCTCGACAAAACGTCGTACCGTGCCGGCGCCAATGCCGCTAGCGCCGCCGGTGATAATGGCCACTTTATTTGCCAATCTGTTCATGCCGTCTACCCCGTAATGTTGAGCCCATCAGATGGCTAGAGTGTACGCTGCATTGTCCAGATTGTTAATGTCTGGCCGGTCGCGATAGTGCCATCGGCGGATGCGGCTTATTCGTCATCAATGGCCAGGGTTTCGCCGCCCAGAGCGCTGAACAGCGCCGGCAAAAATCGTGAGAACTCCAGTGTCATATTGACAAATGCCGCGTCCATTCTGGCAATGGGATTGTCTTCATCTTCCGCATCGTCGTCGCTGGATTCAATCTTGAGTTGCCTTAGAATCAAGTCCTTGTCAACGGCCAAACGTAGATCGCCGTACCAGCGTAGCCCTAGCTTAGTGCACATCTTGCCGGCCTCGAGATGGTGGCGAATCTCCTGCGTATCCAGATCCTGCTTTCTACAGGTCACAGAGGCACCATCTTCTGGGTCGACAAGGTCGCACTGGTCGCCCAGGGCGAAATGGTCCGGCAGTTTTCTGTGCATCAACCACTGGCTGAAAACGTCGGTGGGTTTGGTTTTGACCTGTGGGGGTACGACAGACAGGGTACCCACAGAATCACGAAGACAGTTAATAAATAGTTCGGCTTCCGAGGCATTAGCGGTATCTATCACCAGTAGATTCGAGGCGGGGTTGATATAGCCCATGATCTGCTTGGAGCGCGCCAGTGCTCGCGGTAACAATTCTGCGAGGGCATCATCTTTGATATTCAGCTTCTCTTTGGATCTGAGTTTTCGACCTTCCATGCTCTCGATCCGATCAACGCGCTCGGCAATGGCTTCGTTCAATGCGCTAGGTGGAATGACTTTGTCTTCCCGGCGGGCACAGAGCAAGATGCTGCCAGCCACTTCATGGCCCAAAGGGGCATCTTCGATGTCCTTGATGGGCGATACCCAGCCAAAGCTGGAAGGCCGTAAGCCCGCGCAGGGAACGAAGGCATTTTTTTCCAGTAACGCGAGAAGTTCTTCCGCTGTGGGCTCGAAGGGTTTGGTCAGTCGGTAAACTGATGCATTCTTGAAAAGCATCTGGAAAGGTCCTTGTCTGGCACGGGAGTGTGATCGAAAAATCAGGGAGCGATTATACATGGTTTCGTTGCCAAGGTTTCAACTACGAGACCCGGGAATCTGGGGTTCATGGTTGACGTAGCACCGAATTTCAAACCTTGACGGGGAAGTCGCCAATTATTAGCATCGGTCGGGTGGCAGTCGAGCCACCTTCGGCAGGAGACGACGGCGAATTTTACGGCAGTGAGTGATTGTGAGACCATTGCGGCCCGTCAAGGCTGAGGCTCTCGTTGGGACCGAAGCAGGCGAAGGCTCTTCAATCCCTGTTGGTCGTTGTAGTCAATCGCATAGGTGAGCCTGCAGGCGGGAGAATCCGTGCATCCAAGATGAATTTAGCGAGGAGCAGAGCGTGTTGATCAAGCCAGGTAGTAACCTTATAGACTGCCTCAGCTGTGGGATGCGTGTTCCGCGAGATATTAGCCGGTGTCCAAAATGTGACGATCATGTGACGCGCCAAACTGATGGCTACGTGCTCACTGAAGATATTGCGCATCAACAGGAACGGGTCAGTGAGGCGCTGATCAAACTTGAGCGATTGTTTGTCGAAGCCGAGTTAGGGCGGGCAGCGGGTTTGAGGCTTATTGTCGGCTCCGGGCTGATTCGAGAGGCGGTTTTTGAAGCCCTGCGAGCCAGGCAATTTCGAGGTGATATCCTGGGTTATGGTCAAGATGGGCAGAATACAGGTGCCATTTTTGTCAAGCTGCGGTGAGCCAATTCGTCAGCCCTCCCGTGAATGTTCGGCTGGCGGAATTTATTGGGGCGTAAGCCTCAGGATTAGCATAGAATATGCGGTTTGACGGTCGCCGAACATTACCCGGACCGTCTGATGTTTAGGCTGGAGTGAGATTAATTTATGCGTTTGCAAGCCATCAAACTCGCAGGGTTCAAATCCTTCGTAGATCCTACTACTGTGCCTTTTCGCTCGAATCTCTGCGCCGTTGTCGGTCCCAATGGCTGTGGTAAATCGAATATTATTGATGCTGTGCGGTGGGTGATGGGAGAATCATCGGCCAAGACCTTGCGTGGTGAGTCGATGGCGGACGTTATTTTTAACGGTTCAACCACTCGCAAGCCGGTGGGTCAGGCGAATATTGAGTTGATTTTCGACAATACTGAAGGTGGCTTGAGCGGTGAATATGCTGCGTATAGTGAGATTTCGATCAAGCGTCAGGTTACTCGTGATGGCCAGTCTAACTATTACTTAAACGGTCAGAAGTGCCGTCGCAAAGACATTACCGACATATTTCTGGGTACGGGCATGGGGCCGCGCAGCTATTCTATTATTGAGCAGGGCATGATCAGCAACCTGATCGAGGCTCGGCCAGAAGAATTGCGGGTCTATATTGAGGAAGCGGCGGGAATCTCCAAGTACAAGGAACGGCGCCGGGAAACGGAGCGACGCATCACTCACACCCGCGATAATTTGGACCGCTTAAGTGATTTGAGGGACGAACTCGGACGCCAGCTACATCATCTTGAACGGCAAGCTCGAGCCGCAGAACGTTACACTGAGCTCAAGCAAGAAGAGCGCGAGGTCAAATCTCAGCTGCAGGCTCTGAAATGGCGAACTATCAGCGCCGATACTAAGGTGAAAGAAGCTAATATCAGTCGGCTGCAAATTGCCCAAGATGCCAGTATTGCTGACTTGCGTCGGATTGATGCGGAGGTGGAAGAAAAACGCCAGGTGCTTATCGCCCTGTCCGACGAGACCAACGAAATTCAAAAACGCTTTTATGATATCGGCACTGAAATCGCGCGAATCGAAGATTCGATCCAGTTTCAGAATGAGCGTAACCAGCAACGGAACAAGGATCTCGAGGAAGTCAGTGAAAACTGGTACAAGATCCGAGCTGATATAGATGCTGATCAGCGCAAACTGGGTGAGTTGCGGCATGAGCTCGCCCAGACCGAGCCACAGCAAGAGCAGGTGCGAGAAACGGAGGAAGCTTCGGGCGTGCAGCTGACCGAAGCTGAGCAGGGCATGCAGGCTTGGCAGCAGTCATGGGAAGCCTTCAATCAGAGTGCCGCGCAGGCCCAGAACAAGGCGCAGGTTCAGCAATCGAAGATGGGCTCGCTGGAGCAATCTACGGAGCGCTTGAACCGCCGCCTGGTCGCCTTGAAAGCGGACCTCGGACGTTTGCAGGAACAACGGATGGTGGAGGAAGAATTAGGTCCTCTGCAGTCAATGCTGGAGGTTCAGGAAGAACAAATAGCGCGAGTTGAAGAGGAAGTGCGGGCACTGGTCGCGCGGATTGAAGGCCAGCGCGAAGAAAATCAAAATTTAACGAGTTTGCTCGATGAGAAGCGTGGTCGGTTGCAGAGTCTTCGAGGCCGGTTTGCCTCCCTTGAAGCCCTTCAGCAAGCAGCCTTGGGCCAGCAAGATGATGCGGAAGTCAGTTGGCTGGAGCGCCATAGCCTTAAGGCTAATGGTCGCCTCGGCGAACGTATCGATGTCGAAGACCCATGGTCGAATGCGGCTGAAACCGTTCTGGGTGACTACTTACAGGCAGTATGTGTTGATGGCGTTGACGTTGTCGCCCAGTTACTGGGTGATTTTGATAAGGGTTCCTTGAGCTTTATATCCAATGTCAGCAATGTCGCACCACTTAACCCCAGAATATCTGCGGCGACGCTGCTGAGTAAAATCACCAGCGCGACGGACTTGACGGATATTCTCGCCGGTGTCTATGTCGCCGCTGATTTGCCTGCGGCGTTGATGCTGCGTAGCGATCTTCAGGCTGGTGAATCGGTGATCACGGCGGACGGTATCTGGTTGGGGCAACAGTGGTTGCGAGTGAGCAAAGATCGGGATTCCACTGCCGGGGTGCTGAAACGTCAGGCCGAATTGAAGATATTGGTCGAACAAATAGAAATGCTCGAACATGAAGTGAGCAGTCTGACGGACAGCCTCGAGTCTGGCGTTGCGAGTTTGCAGTTAGCTGAGCGAGATCGTGAAGTAGAACAAAACCGACTGGTTCAATTACAGCAATCTTTCAGTGAGACTCGTGCCCAACTGGGCGCGAAAAAACTCCAGGTCGATCAGGTCAAAGCTGATCTGCAACGTATAACAGCAGAAATTGAGGCTGATACGGAGCATGTTGAGGAAGACGAGCAAAATCTCAAGGATGCCCGAGACATCTTGCAGGAAGCCCTGGACCAGATGGAGCAGGATACCCAGCAACGCGCTGTGCTTCAGCAAACGCGACATGAATGTCAGCAGGCGCTGGAAAATTCTCGTTCCAAGGCCCGCGAGCACCGTGATGCATCGCACCAGCTCGCGCTGAAAATTCAGTCCCTGGGCTCTGCGGTGGTATCGACCGAGCAGGCCATGACCCGCTTGCAGGAACAGCAATTGATCTTCGCTGAGCGTAAGAAAGCCCTGGAAGCCAGTTTGAGCGAGAGTGAGGAGCCGCAGGTACTGCTGAAGCAGGAGCTGGAAATTCAGCTCGAAAGGCGTCTTGAAGTCGAAACTACACTGACATCGGCGCGGCAGCGAATTACTGCAGGCGAGTACAGTATTCGCGAACTGGAGCAACAGCGTAGTCGGGTTGATGAGACTATCGAGCAGGTTCGAACCAGTCTGGACCAAGTGCGAATGGATTGGCAGGGGCTCGAGGTCAGGCGAGCAACGATTCGTGAGCAGTTGGTCGCTGACAAGCAAGACCTGGATGAGTTGCTGGTAAACCTCCCCGAGGCGGCTAATGAAGCCGAGTGGGAAGAGAACATGGTACGTGTAGGTAATCGTATTCAGCGGCTCGGGGCTATTAATCTCGCGGCTATCGATGAGTACAAAGTTCAATCAGAGCGAAAACAGTACCTTGATGCCCAGAACGAAGATCTTGAGAAGGCACTACAAACTCTTGAAACCGCGATTCGCAAGATCGACGTAGAAACTCGTACACGATTTAAAGAGACCTTCGATAAGGTGAATTCACGACTCCAGCAGCTGTTCCCCAAGGTCTTCGGTGGTGGCCATGCCTATCTGGAAATGACCGGCGATGATTTGCTCGATACGGGCGTTGGTCTTATGGCAAGACCACCAGGAAAGCGCAATTCGAGCATTCACTTGCTCTCGGGGGGCGAGAAGGCGCTGACGGCGATCGCCTTGGTATTTTCTATATTCAGCCTGAACCCAGCGCCATTTTGTATGCTGGATGAGGTTGATGCCCCGTTGGATGATGCTAATGTGGTGCGTTACTCAAATTTGGTAAAGGAAATGTCGAAAACAGTTCAGTTTATCTACATTACCCACAATAAAATTGCCATGGAGATGGCGGAACAACTTATGGGCGTTACAATGCATGAGCCTGGGGTGTCACGGATGGTATCCGTTGACGTGGATGAAGCCGTGGCGCTGGCAGCAGTTTGACGCTAGCAAGCACCATTTGCTAACGGAATCGATAAGATGGAGTCTCTAATAGAATTCGGCTTGCGTGATTGGTTGCTCATTCTGGGTTCAGCATTTATCGTTGGTGTGCTGTTGCATGGGTATTGGCGCATGCGATCAAACCGTGGCACGCTCAAAATGTCCTTGGATAAGTCGTTTTTGAACTCGCGACATGAACCTAAGCTGGATGCCGATGATCTGGCGCTCTACAGGGCTGAACTACCCAATGGTGGGGCCCGCGTGCTCACCACGCCGACGCAGACTAAGTTAGACCTGGCCGAAGCCGTGCCCGTATTGATGGAATCTGTGAATATTCCTGCTTCGCAAGACGCGCTGTCCGAAGACCAAGCTGAGGCAACGCTCGGATTTGAAACCAGTCTGTCCGAAAGTAATTTATCCGAAAGCGGGAGCCTAGAAACCGCAGCCTTCGAAACGGAACAGCCGAATTCGCCTGCGATTCCCCGGGCTGGTGCCGAGTGCCCGGAAAAATTTGTAGTGCTGTATGTTAGTGCGCGGCACAAAGATTTTAGCGGCAACGCCCTGCTGGCTTGCTTGCGACAGCAGAACATGACGTTTGGAGAGATGGATATCTATCATCGACTTGGGTCGAATGGTCGGTCGTTATTTAGCCTGGTCAACGCGGTGGAGCCAGGTGCCTTCGACCCATCGACGATGCATGCCTTCAAGACCCCAGCTGTCAGCTTGTTTATGCGTGCTCATGAGCTGGCAGATCCTGTTGGCGTGTATCATGAGATGCTGGGTTTGGCAGAATACCTGGCGACCCAGCTCGGTGGCGAGATCAAGGATGAGACAAGGATGCCGCTGACGCGACAATCGATGATGCGCGATCAGCAAGATCTTCAGGCCTTTGTTGATACTTACTTTCACTAAGCTGGTGATTTCGAGACCGGCAGCACCGATGAATTTGCATGTCCCTACCTGCCGAAATATTTGAACAAGCGGTGCGTCTTCGTGATGCCATAAACCGGCATAACTACCAGTACCACTCTCTCGATTCGCCTATCATTTCTGATGCGGAATTCGATCAACTGTTTCGCGAGCTAAAATCTCTTGAGGCGCAGTACCCGGAACTCGTTACCGATGACTCACCGACTCAACGAGTCGGTGCCACGCCCCTGTCAGCGTTCTCCCAAATTCAACATGAGATGCCGATGCTGTCGCTGGAAAATGCGTTTAGCGAGGCTGACCTGGAAGACTTTGAGCGACGAATCAAGACACGTTTAGACACGGTTGATACACTTGAGTTTATCTGCGAACCAAAAATTGATGGTGTCGCTGTCAGCCTGCTGTATGTCGATGGACAATTAGTCAGGGGGGCGACTCGCGGTGATGGTACGACTGGTGAGGATATTACGCAGAATGTCAGAACGATAGAATCGATTCCCTTGCGTCTGCAGGGTCAAGGTTGGCCAGAACGGCTGGAAGTGCGGGGTGAGATTTATATTGCCAAGCCAACATTTTTCGCAATCAATGCTGAGGCTCAGGCGCGAGGTGAAAAACCTTTCGCCAATCCCCGCAACGCGGCTGCTGGTAGTTTGCGGCAGCTGGACTCAAGACTCACGGCAAAACGTAAACTGACGATGTACTGTTACAGCGTCGGGTTGGTGGAAGGTGGCGATTTACCGCCGACTCAGGCTGGCATTTTGCAGCAATTACAGGACTGGGGCTTGCGGATTAATCCGCTAGTTGAGGTGGTCAAAGGGGCGTCGATGTGTCGAACCTACTATGAAAAGATGCTCGCGCGTCGAGCCGAACTGGACTATGAAATTGATGGTGTGGTCTTCAAAGTGAATAGCATGTCGCTGCAACAGCGCCTAGGTATTCTGACTCGCACACCACGCTGGGCCATTGCTCACAAATTTCCTGCCGAAGAGGGCTATACACGGCTAGCAGATGTGGAGTTTCAAGTGGGCCGAACCGGGGCTATTACGCCAGTGGCGCGGCTTGAGCCGGTTAAAATCGGTGGCGTAACGATTAGTAATGCGACGCTGCATAATATGGATGAAGTAGGTCGACTAGGATTGATGATTGGTGATCGGGTTTTGGTGCAACGGGCCGGTGACGTCATTCCCAAGGTGGTTGCTGTTGATCAATCCCAACGTCCATTGGATGCCCGGCCGATAACCCTGCCTGATCATTGCCCGGCCTGCGGTGCTGAAATCATACTGGTTGAAGGTGAGGTTATTGCACGTTGCAGTGGTGGGTTGTTTTGTAGTGCTCAGCGTAAAGAAAGTATTCGTCATTTTGCCTCAAGACTGGCGCTGGATATCGAAGGTCTGGGAACTAAACTGGTCAATCAACTGGTTGATGAAGGCTTGATCGCGAGTCCCGCAGACCTATACAGCTTGACCGAGTCGAAATTGGTTGGGCTCGATCGAATGGCGCCGAAATCTGCTAACAATCTGCTTAAGGCGTTGGAGAAAAGTAAGCTGACGACCATGGCGCGATTTATTTATGCGCTGGGTATCTCTGAAGTGGGTGAGTCCACGGCGCGGAATCTGGCGCTGTTTTTTGGCGATATTGATGCCTTGCGCGCCGCAGATGACGAGCTATTGCAGACTGTTCCAGATGTTGGGCCGATAGTCGCAGAAAAAATTCTGACATTCTTCCATCAACAGAATAATCAAAAAGTCATCGATGAGCTGTTGGCTGCCGGGATCCACTGGCAAGCGGAAACTTCGAGTGTTGACCCTGCAGCTTTAACAGGTCAGAGTTGGGTCTTGACAGGTACCTTGATGAGACTCACTCGAAGTGAAGCAAAGGCAAAGTTGCAATCCCTTGGGGCGAAAGTCAGCGGGTCGGTTTCCAAGAGCACGAGCTGTGTCGTGGCTGGAGATGCAGCGGGATCAAAACTGGCTAAGGCGCTTGAATTAGGCGTGCCAGTCATGGACGAAACCGCACTGCTTGAAATGCTAGCTAAACATGGAATCCAAGTGTCATGAAAGTTGTTTTGAGTTCATTAATACTCTTGAGTCTTGTCGGCTGCGCGTCAGCCCCCCCGGAAAAGCCAGACAATCTGTGTGAAATATTTTATGAAAAGTCTGGCTGGTATAAAGACGCACGCAAAGCTGCCAGGCGTTGGGGTACATCGATCCCAGTGATGATGGCATTTATTCATCAAGAGTCCGCATTTCAATCGCGGGCTAAACCGCCAAGAACCAAGATACTTTGGGTGATTCCTGGCCCTCGGCCAGCGAGTGCCTATGGTTATTCCCAGGCGATTGATGAGACCTGGGACACATATAAACGCTCGACGGGAAGCTGGGGTGCTGATCGTAATGACTTTGATGACGCTATCGATTTTATTGGCTGGTACAACGACCAGAGTCATCGCAAGAACGGTATCGGTAAGTCTGACGCCTACAACCTCTATCTTGCCTACCATGAGGGTCAGGGGGGCTTTGCGAAGCGCTCCTTTGCCAAAAAGCAGTGGCTGAAAGATGTCTCAAAAAAAGTGGCACGACGAAGTAGTACCTATGGCACCCAGCTTAAGGGTTGTGAGAAAAATTTGGATCGTGGCTGGTTTGGCTGGTTATTTAGCTGATGCCTGATTACGGTCTGTTGTCGCTATTGCCACCAGTGCTTACCGTTATCCTGGCTATTTGGACCCGCAATATTCTTGTTTCCTTGTCTCTCGGAGTGTTCTTCGGATCTATGATTCTGGCCAACTAGAATCCCTTTCTGGTCATATTGGATATGATCGAATCGGGTATATTTGTTCATATCAGTGTGCCCTCTAATATTCAGTTCATCTTTACCTGGATGGCCATCGGTGGTTTTATCAAGCTCCTCGAGGTGTCCGGCGGTGCCAAGGCGTCTACCCGAGGCATGACCCGGTTTCCCCGCTTCCGCAGAGCCTGATACTGTCTTATTGTCCCGGTAACGCGTGTCGAATCACCCACTGCGGACCCGCAGGTCACTTTCTGGGTGATTTTTGTGGGTTCTAGCAGACAAACGTCAATGGATGGGTATAATCGCCCGCGATTGAAGCGGCGGCGGATTACCGTCTGTACTTCAGGCTGGATTTTCTGCCCTCTACTCGGAATTAAACATGACCAGTTTATTAATATCGGTGACTGCGCTGCTAGCGTCGGTGGCGATACTGCTGCTTGGCCATGGTCTGCAACTCACTTTAGTGCCGCTCTATGCGGTGAGTCTAGATTGGGCGCCGGAGTTGATCGGCTATACGGGTTCCAGTTATTTTTTAGGATTCGTGGTTGGCTGTCTGACGGTTCCGCGATTGGTTGCGAGAGTCGGTCATATCCGTGTTTTTGCCGTCTTGATTGCTGCTGCGACGGCGGCCTTGCTGTTTATTGGGCTTGTGGATCAATTTTGGTTTTGGATGCTATCCAGAGCCGTTTCCGGCTGGGCATTTGCCGGTGTGTATATGGTGATTGAGAGCTGGCTCAATGAGAAGACAGCCGTTGAACATCGTGGCAGTGTCTTATCAATCTATATCATCATTACTTTGGTGTCGATCTGCATCGGTCAATTATTGGTTGGCTTTGAGCTAGGCTTTCCGGGTCTGTTTATGCTGGCGGCGGCCTTGCTGGTCTTGGGTGTTGTACCCATTGGTTTGACCTCGAGTTCACTGCCTGGGCCGATTCCCGTGGTCCAATTTCGACTTGCTCGAGTAGTGGCCGCTTCCCAGGTTGCCATGGTGGGCGCCTTCTTCGGAGGCTTGGTCACCGGCGGGTTCTGGGCTCTCGGGCCAGTCGTGGCAAGCGTCAACGGTCTAGAAAAAGAACAGATTGGTATGTTTATGGCGGTGACGATATTGGGCGGGACTGTTTTTCAATACCCAGTCGGGCGCTTATCAGACAGAGTCGATCGGCGCTATGTGATTGCCGGGCTGGCCCTGTTAGGTATGCTGACTTGTTTGTTGGCGGCGGTGCTGTTGAGTTATAGCCCGAAAGCGATTTACGCCACGATGTTTATTTTTGGTGGTATGACATTTCCACTGTATTCCCTGTGTCTAGCCCATGCCAACGACAATACCAGTTTGTCCTTGATGGAAATCGCCAGCGGTGTACTGATGATGAACAGTGCGGGCTCGGTGTTTGGTCCGCTTATTGTGGCGTTTTTAATTGGTTACACTGACCATGCACTCTTTATTGTTTCAGCCGTGGCCCTGGCACTGCTGCTGTGCTGGACCCTGTATCGCATTCAGTTTCATGAGGTGGCGCGAGACCATTTCGAACCCTTCGTCGCGGTCAGAAACACCTCAGCTGAGATTGTTGAACTGATCTCCGAGGACAGCAACCAACCGCGCCAGGATCTGAGTGTCGACGAATAGCCTTTTGCTCCA
>Ga0115547_1001681_pt1 | contig 13004 bp, 10 predicted proteins | sample COGITO_mtgs_1004_3_FD_87185 | JGI IMG/M metagenome (GOLD analysis project Ga0115547, IMG submission 87185) | Pelagic marine microbial communities from North Sea - COGITO_mtgs_100420 | ecosystem: Environmental > Aquatic > Marine > Epipelagic | place: Germany:Helgoland, sampling site Kabeltonne...
CTTCAGTCAAAAACTTCTTAAAACTTTCATCTTACTTTGATCTTGATTTATTGTATATAAAGAACCCGCCGTCCAAGTTTAACGATTTGGGCGATGCCCACGAATCTGGAGAGGATTTATTGTTCTGGTCAAAAAGCGAGACAGACCAACAAAAGCAGAGGGCTTTTATATCTAAATTTGTTTCAGAAAATTATAAAAACTTTTCTCAAAGCCATATTAAAAAAGCATCCAAGTTAAATGAGTGAACCAATTACAACATTATCAGCAAGTAGAATTAAGACGGCGGAAAATTGTTCCTGGCTTTACTGGACTAAATATAAACTAAAACTACCAGACAGGAGCAACGATGGAGCTAGAAGAGGTTCTATTTGTCACTTAATTTTCGAGTTGTTAGGAGAACCAAAAAGAAAGAAATATTTCAATGAAATAATAAGAACGCTCGACATCTTTAGCGTCCCATCTATAGAGAGGCTTGTTATGAAACATGCTATTAGAGAAGGCATAGATGATGAGGATAACGTTAAGATGATGAAAGAGATGACTCTTAACGGTCTTATGTATGATTTCTTTGGAGATACAGATCAAGAGCCTACCGAGGAGCATTCCGAAAAAGATTTTCACATTGTAGTTAATGACGGTACAGTTAAATATAAAATAAGAGGCTTCATTGATAAACTTTTTCTTTATGAAGATAAAAAATATGCCTTAATTAGAGACTTTAAAACCAGCAAGGAAACATTTAAAGGTAAGGATGCCGAGGATAATATGCAGGATTTGATGTATAGCCTTGCGGTAAAACACCTGTTTCCAGAATACGAAAACAAACAGAGCGAGTTTTTGTTTCTCAAATTTGATTTAATACCTGATGTTAAGAAAAGTGGTATTGTAAGAATGGAGCCTTTAAATGAGCATGATCTTCATGGTTTTGAGCATCACCTGACAGAAATACAGAAATATCTAGATAACTTCACAGAAGAATCTGCCACAAAAAACATGGCGGCATACAAAGGCTTTCCCAGTGATGGTTCATTTAGCTGCAAACTCCTTTGTGGTTTTGCTAAAGAGAAAGGTCAACTCAAAAAAGACGGTACGCCCATGTGGCACTGCGGAATGAAATTTGATTTCTTTTATTATGAGATTAAAGATGCTGAAGGCAATTTTTATAAATCCTGTTTTGACGACGAATTTTCTGAGGACATGGTTCCAGAAGGAGGTTCATATGAAATGAAATATTATAAGGGTTGTCCTGCACATTGTTCTTGACGTATAATATATGTTTGGTATTATTAGTTTGTGATCAAACCTATATTTAAATCAACATACTCATATGGCAAAAGCATATTGACTATCAATGAAATAATTCAAATATGTAAAGAAAACAATCTAAAAAGCCTAACCTTGGTTGAGGATAACTTAACAAGTTTTATGAAGTCTTTTCACGCTTGTCAAAAAAATGAAATAGATCTCACTTATGGCTTAAGGATTACCGTCAGCAACGAAAACTTAGATGAAAATTCTGACCATAAGGTTATTATTTTTGCTTTGGATGATTTGGGTTGCGCTCTTCTAAACAAGATATATTCTTTAGCTTTTGTTAAAAACGACGGCAAGCTTACATATAAAGATTTAAAATCTCTTTGGGATAATAATTCTCTATCTTTGATAATACCATTTTACGATAGTTTTATCCATCAAAACAATTTATTTTTAAAAAACTGTATACCAGATTTAGAAGGTTTCAAACCTAGGTTTTGGATAGAGAAAAACAATTTACCTTACGATCGTCTTATCGAACAAAAAGTTATCGAATTTACCGATGGCAATTTTCCTGTCAGCTTTGTGAAGTCTATATACTATAAAAACAAAGATGACGTAGAAGCTCTTCAAACCTATAAGATACTTTGCAATAGGAGTTTTGGTAGGCAAGCTACGTTATCATGTCCAAATCTAAATCACTTCTCTAGTGATGAATTTTGCTTTGAATCCTATTTAGAAAACACTAAGTAATGAACGAAGATTTATTAAGATACAACAGGAAACAAAAATATATTATTTTTGATACTGAAACTGAAGGTTTGAATTTAGTTAAATCAAAGCCTTGGCAAGCTGCTTGGATCGTCGCTGAAGGCAACAAGATTATAAAAAAATATGATAAATTAATAATGTGGGATGATTTAAATGTATCAAAAGATGCTGCAAGAATCACTGGTTTTGATAAGTCGTATTACAAAAACAACGCAGAAGACCCAAGAAAAGTTTGGGATGAGTTTTCTAAATATTTGTATGACGATTCATATTTAATTGTTGGTCAGAATCTTCTTGGTTTTGATGTTTACATGATAGATGTTTGGAGAAAACTTATTGGAGAACCTTTAATGCAAGATTACATAAACAGAATTATTGATACAAAAGCTATAGCCACCGCCATAGAGAAGGAGTCGCCTGTTGATAAGAAAGAATTTATATACTGGCAATATAGATGGTTGAACCATAGAGAAAGAGGCTTAAAAACCTCTCAACTTACATTGCTTAAAAAATATGGTATTGATTTTGACAAAAATAGGCTTCACGATGCCTTGTATGATATTGAAATGAATTTCGAGATATTCCACAAACAACTTTATGACATTGAATTATGAGATATAAAAACCCATTCCCAGTAGGTGTTAAACTACCAGAAATTGTTGTGTCAGATAAAGTTTTATCTGAGCTTGGTTTGTCTCACGGCAGCAGTAGCCTTAGTATTCTTAAAGAGCTTTGCAGAAAAGGTTTGAGAGACAAAGGCTTAAGTAAAAAAGAAAATAAAAAAGAGTATTATGATAGAACCATAATGGAGCTAGAGATATTAGATGAATTGGGTTTTGTTGATTATATCTTACTAAACTGGGATATTATGGATTACTGCAAAAGAAGCTGCATCCCAACTGGTGCTGGCAGGGGAAGTGCAGCTGGCAGTCTTGTTCTTTTTTTACTTGGAGTAACCAATATTGATCCTATTAAATATGAATTATTTTTTGAGAGATTTGTCTCTAAAAGCAGAGCTAAAAAAATTAAGCATAACGGAGAAGTTTTTCTTGATGGTTCTCTACTTGCCGATATTGATAATGACATTTCATACGACCGTAGGGCCGAAGTCATTAAATATATTGAAGACAAATATGAAGGTAAAACTTCTAAAATTTTAACTCTAAACACTCTAAGTTCTAAATTATGCATGAAAGAGTGTGGTAAAATAGTTGAGGAGTTATCTGAGATGGAGGTTAACCAAATTAGCGACACAATCCCAAAGCATTTTGGTAAAGTAGCTAAACTAGATGTCGCTTATGATGAAAGCGAATCTTTCAAAAGTTTTGCTGATAAACATAAAAAATCTTATAAAATAGCAAAAAAATTAGAAGGTTTAATTAAAAACACAGGAGTTCACCCTTCTGGAATTTCTATTAGTTATTATAGTCAAGGGGATATAATGCCCCTCCAAAAAACAAACGATGGAGCTTTAGTTTCTGGTTATGACATGGACGATGTAGCAAGCCTTAGCGTTAAGTTCGATATACTCGGTCTCAGGACGCTTTCTGTGGTTAATGATGTATGTCATCAAATAGGAATTGAAGCCTCCCAGATCGACCCTAGCGACGAAAGTATATATGCAGCGCTCGCTTGTTTACAACAACCAAAAGGTTTGTTTCAAATTGAGGCAGATGTAAACTTTAAGGTTTGCAAACAAGTTGCACCAAGAAACTTAGAGCAACTCTCTGCGGTTGTTGCTATTGCAAGGCCAGGAGCCCTAGACTTTAAAGATATGTATGCTGATTACGTAAGAACTGGAGAGTTCAATTGCGTTCATGAATTTTTTGAAGACATTCTTAGTTATACAGGTGGCATTCCATTATATCAAGAACAGTTAATGAAGATGGCTGTAAAAGTTGGCTTTAGCTTGGACGAATCAGAACAATTAAGAAGAATAGTTGGCAAGAAAAAAGTTGAAGACATGCCAGCTTGGAAAGCTAAGATAGAAGAAAAAATTAAAGAGAAAAATCTAGATCCAGTTATTGGCGATGTTCTGTGGAAGGTTGCTGAAGATTCTGCTAATTATTCATTCAATAAATCTCACAGTATATCTTATGCGTACTTAGCGGCCATTACTATATATTTAAAGTTCAATCACCCCCAAGAGTTTTTCTTAAGTCTTTTAAAAATGGCTAGGTTCGAGCCTAATTCCCACGAAGAGATAACATCCATATCTCAAGAACTTTCTTATTTTGACATAAAATTGCTACCTCCAGATTTAAACCTTTCTAGTTTTGATTTTAAAATTGAAGGCAAGAATATTAGATATGGTTTGAACTCAATCAAAGGAGTCTCTGATAAAGTCATGGAATCTTTAGTTGAGTTTAGAGAGGGAAGCTTTAAAAACAAATACGATGTTTTTATGACGGCTAAAGATTGTGGGGTTAATATAGGAACTATGTCCGCATTTATTCAGGCTGGTCTTCTTGATTCTTTTGTAGATAAAGATAGGTGTAGGTTGGTTTTAGAAGCCCAAACATTTAACATTTTAACGGATAGAGAAAAAAGAAATATAATAGAACTGGCCATAAAATTCAATTATGATGTTTTAAATACCATACATAGCTGCAGGTCTGAAAATACCCCAGCTGACGACGGAAGGGTTTTGTTTGCAGATCGAAGGTTTAACACATTCAAAAAGAGGTACGAGCCCTATAAAAATATTTATGAGCAAAACACAAGCCATGTTAAATTTGCTAATTGGTTTTTTGAAACCAAACTATTAGGATATAGTTACTCTTACAACATAAGAGAGATATTTAGCAGTGGTGATGAAGCTTCTTTTCAAACTTCTGAAGATATCAGGCTATCTGGACCAAGAAGGACGGTTAAGTTTGTTGGTATTATTTCAGACATAAACCGAAGAATAAGCAGAAACGGAAATAAATATGCTAGATTAGATATAAATGACGAGCTTGGTACGGTTTCTGGATTATTTATGGACTCAGAAAGACAAGAAAGGTTGACAGACTACTTAAACTGTGGTAAAAAGCTACCTAAGAAGGGCGATATTGTTATTGTTGTAGGAGATACCGCTGATGATTTGATTTTCATCAATACTCTTCGACCTTTAAGAGAAAAAATTTATATGAAACTATCAGAATTAAAATGAGTGTAAATAAAAACGTGATATTTAAAGACTTCAACCTTACCCCAAGAGCAAAAAAAGCTTATTCAGACGCGCATTCAATTTCAAAAGAGCTTGGACACGCTAATATTAATAACTTACATGTTTTTTATGGGTGCATAAAAAACAGCTCCTCTAATTTAAATTCTTTTCTTTTTAAGAATGGTTTGATGATAACTGATGAAGAAGTTATAGAAATTATAACATTATCTAAAAACGAAAACGACGACAAATTTTTTGCTAATAAAAATTCAGACCCTTGGCATAAAGAGGTATTAGATGCTGTAAAAAATGCCAATGAAATATCCAAGAGTTTAGATCAATACTATGTAGGTATTGAACATATTATTTTGGGGATAATGGAGACATCTTCATATGTGTTTAAAAACTTAAACGAGATCACGTTTAATTTTAAAGTTTTAGAAAAAGGTTTAAGAAAGTTTCTTGCAGAAGATTCAATTATATTTGACGAATCCTCTGATTATGAAACCTCTAAAATGATTAACGATTTCGAAGTTGAAGGTTTGCCTGATGCAAACTCAGAGCAAAACTCCTTGCCAGATTTTGCAATTAACTTAAACGATTTATATGTTGAGGGTAAGCTCCCAGAGGTTTATGGTAGAGATGAAGAGACAAGCTTATTAATAGAAACCATATCAAAGAAAAACAAATGCAATGCCATATTAACTGGTGAAGCTGGTGTAGGTAAAACTTCCATAGTTGAATCTCTAGCAAGAAAGATATGCGAAGCTAACGTTCCTACCAACCTTATAGGAATGGAAATTTTAAGCATTGACCTAGGAGCTATGCTTGCTGGGACTCAATACAGAGGACAGTTTGAACATAAATTCAAAACCATGCTTGATGTAGCCCAAAAAAACCCAAATATAATTTTATTTTTTGATGAGATACATACAATTTTTGGGGCGGGTGGTAATCAAGAAGGTGGTTTAGACGCAGCTAACATGCTTAAACCTTTGTTGGCTAGAGGGGAAATAAAATGCATAGGGTCAACCACTAGCTCCGAATATGAAAAAATATTTAAAAAAGACGCAGCTATGAAAAGAAGGTTTTTTAATATCAACGTAGAAGAACCAACAAAAGAAGAAACAAAAAAAATACTTTATAAATGTAAAGGACAGTATGAAGACTTTCACAAAGTTAAATTTAGTAAAAACACTATTGATTACATAGTTGATTTATCTGGCAGTTTAATTAGTCACAAAAAATTCCCAGATAAAGCTTTTGATATTATAGACCAGGTCGGATCAAGAGTTAAAATAAAAAAATTAAAGCCTAATAAAAACTTATTAAGTAGTCATAATAATCTTATTAACCTACTAGCTAGAGGCGGCGAGGTTGAAATTAAAGAAGTAAAAGAAAAGTTTGAAGATTTTTTAGAAGAGCTGAAAATTAGTAACGACGATATAGATTCAAATTATTCAAACATCAAAAAAGAAGATGTAATAGAAATAATTTCAGAACATAGCAATATTTCTATAGATCAAGTTAAAAACAGCAGGAACGGTTTTTCTTCTTTTTTAAATAGAATCTCTAAAGAAGTGTTTGGTCAAGATAAAGCCCTTTCCAAGATTAACGATTTACTTTCTTGTGCCAAAGCTGGATTTACAGAAGAAAACAAGCCTCTGTCCAGTATGTTTTTTGTAGGGCCTACTAGTGTTGGCAAAACATACACAGCAAAAAAAATAGCCAAAAACTTTTTTGGCAATGAGAAAGCTATGATTCAAATTAATATGAGTGAACTTTATGACAAAACAGGTATAAGCAAACTCATTGGTTCTAATGCTGGTTATGTAGGCCATGAAGAGGGAGGTGTTCTTACTAAATTTGTTAAAGACAACCCTAATTGTGTCGTTCTTTTTGATGAAGTTGAAAAAGCAGATCCTCAAGTTTTAAATTTACTATTGCACCTGCTTGACGAGGGCTACATAGAAGACAGCAAACATAATAAAGTAGATTTTTCTAAGTCTATAGTAATCTTAACAAGCAATATCGGTCACGAAAAAGCTAACAAAAAAAGTATGGGTTTTGTTCAAGACAAAACAACCAAAGAGGAAAGTTATAAATCATCAGTCAAAGGAAAGCTTAAACCAGAACTATTGGCTAGAATAAACGAGGTTTTAGTTTTTGATGAACTTGTTGAGAGTGATATAAAGAGAATAATAAAGTTTGAATTAGATAGAATAAAAGAAAAATTAAACAACAAAGGCGTAAGTATATTTTTCAACAAAACAATTTTAGACTGCATATTTAATAATATTAGCGAAAAAAACATGCACGTTAGAGATTTAAAGGGTTACATACGTGAAAAAATTCAAATACCAATAGCCAGGATAATTATATCAAACTCAAAAACATCTAAAATAAGCATAAAAAACATTGACAATAAAATCAAAATATGCTAAACTTCGTTAATGACAAATACAAAACAAAACAAAATCATGAAAGCAATTCGTACAAGTAAAGGCCGTTTTTTCGGTCTGTACACAAAAGCTGGAGAAGCGCTCAATGCTCAGTTCGTTTCAGAAAGCCCATCGTATGTTGTTGTTTATGATCGCAACGCTAAAAATAAACGCAAGATAGCAAAGACAAGTCTCAACGGTCTTAAATTACAAGGCTCGAAAATTGGTGCAGTCTAACCTAGCTATCTAAATTAGAAAAAAACAGCCCTACCAGTATATTCAGTATGAACATGAAAGAATTACTTGCTGGTAGGGCTGTTTTATCTCTCAAGGACGAGATAACTGATGAGAAAAATTTAATACATGAACTAGTAAGTGAAGTCTTAAAAGCTTCCAAAAACTTAATTAACTTTTCTAGTATTTTCCCAATTGGGGGCAATGAAAATTTTGATTCATATGAATTAAAATGTTCTGGTATTTCTTATATTTTAAAAATATCACTAGAAAAAGATTGTGAAGATATATTAAATGAAGCCAACTTTCACAAAAAAAATATTGCATCAGAATCTATACCTAAATATATAGATTCTGGCGTTTTAGATATTGGGGATAAGATAACCTTCCTTCTACTGAAAAAGGAAGAAGGATTCATGTTGACTGATTTTGATAATGAATATATATTTTCTGAAGACTTTCTTTACAGTTTATTTGTTTTCTCTGCTTGTAAAACAGAGAAAACCTTCGACGAATACTTTAACGAATGTTTAAAAAAACACTCATTAGATAATTATGACTTTTTAAAAAACAATATCAATCCTGAGCGTGTTAGTGAATATGAGTTTTTGTTTTTAACAATTAGGGATTCTGTTTTAAAAATATACGATAAAGAAACATTTGAAAGAGGGGGAACATGTCACGGTGATCTAAATAGAAAAACCATTATAACTAACGGTAAATACTTTAAGTTTAATGATTGTAGTAATTGCTTTGAAGGTGCGAACCTTATTGATTTATGTTTTTTATTTTTAAACCTTTCTTTTAAAGAGGAAGATGTTGATAGATTTTTAGATTTATGTTCTTTGCACTTTAATGTTGATAAAGAATCTTTACTTAAAGATTTTTATGTGACAATGCCTGTAGTAGTTCACCTTAGGTGTTTGCATCTTTTTTACAAAACGCTAATTGAATATGAAATCTTTTTAAATGAAAGAGAAGACATTTGTTTCGAAATATGCTCTTTGTTTATAAGTGTTTTTTATTGGTGTGAAAAACTAAATGTTATAAAAGATATTATAAAACCTATGCAATCAATAATATTTGAATTGTCTTCATCAACGGATAATTATCCACATGAAATTCCAGATTTAATTAACGAGCCTCACAAAAAAGAGCTAGCATCCAATTCCTCAAATGAAGTTTCTGGCAAACTTATTGCGCCCAAAAGCCTTTCATTAAGCTATACGAAAGATGGAGAATTTGGCTCTTTATCTTTATCTTGGGATAATATAGAAAGCGATAATGAATATTGTATACTATTTCAAAAGCCAAACCTAGAAACTTTATACTATTATACAAAAAACAAAAACCAATATACAATAAAAGATATAGATTTCTTTGGTAGTTGTCTTGTAGCCATAAAAGCAATATCAAGAATTGGAATTCAAGATTCCGAATATAATAAATCCACCTTCATTATAGAACCTTCTTAAGAAACAAAAAGAAATGCTTATTTTTTTGAAAAATTAAGATTTATACTTATCATATTAAAGTATGATACAATTTTATAAACCAAATTCACAAAACACTGGTAGCGCCTTTGGGTTTAGGCTGGGTATTCAAGGAAAAAATGAAGAGCCGTGCTTATATATGACAGCCGTTAAGCAACATTCGTGGAACACCAAAAACAAAAGCGGCTCTTTTTCAGAAAATTCTAAAAACCCAGAAAAATCGGCTTCAGTTAAATTTAATGAATCGGAGCTTGGAGGTTTTATTTACGCTGTAGAAAACTATGAGAAGTTTAATGCTTTCCATAGTTTTGACGACAATAAAACATCTATATTACTTAGTCCATACTCAAAAAAAGATGGTTCTAAAGCTTTTTCTTTTTCTGTAACACGCAATTCTGCTATTAAGTTTGGTATAGGCCTTGAAATGTCCGAGTCGTATCTTTTGATTGAATATTTTAAATTTGTTTTAAATGAGATATTCAAATACAGAACACCTAAAAGTTGAAATGAGAAAAAAAACAGTACTTATTCATTCTAATTTTTGTAAGGCTTTTACAGGTTTTGGTAAAAATCAAAAAAACATATTAAAATATCTTTACAGTACAAAAAAATACAATATAATTGAGGCTTGTAATATGAAGGTTACTGGAGACCCCTCTCTATCAAAACTCCCATGGAAATGTTTCGGAACAGTTTCCAAGGATCACCGAACACTTCCTAGCGACAAGCAGAAAATGTCTGGTTATGGATTTTTTGAAATAGATAAAATAGTTGAAGAAGTTAGACCTGATGTTTATTTTGGAATAGAAGATATCTGGGCTTTTACAAACTACCATCATAAAGCTTGGTGGAATAAAATAAAATGCGTTGTTTGGACCACTCTCGACAGCTTGCCGATTCTACCCCAAGCCATAGAATATGCACCCAAAATAAAAAACTATTTTGTATGGGCATCTTTTGCTGAAAAAGCATTTAAAAAAATAGGCTACGATCATGTTAAAACCCTTAGAGGATCTTTAGATACCGACATTTTTTTTAAACTAAGTGATGATGACAAATTAAAACTAAGGAGCTTCCACGGTATAGATGATGATGACTTCGTAATAGGTTTTGTATTTAGAAACCAATTGAGAAAATCAGTTCCAAATCTTCTTGACGGCTTTAAAATATTTAAAAAAACCAATCCTAATGCAAGACTGTTGCTACATACACATTGGAATGAAGGGTGGAATATTTTAAGTTTATTAGAAGAAAAAGAAATATCAATCAGCGACATCCTAACTACTTATTTTTGTTCATCTTGTGGGGCTTATCATGTAAAATCTTTCTCTGGACAAAATACAACCTGTCGTGAGTGCGGAGAAAAAAAATCAAATACAACAAGCGTAAATAATGGGGTTACTGAAGAACAATTAAATGAAGTTTATAATCTCATGGACGTATATTGCCATCCATTTACAAGTGGAGGTCAAGAAATACCAGTACAAGAAGCAAAGCTTACCGAATTAATAACCCTAGTAACAAACTATTCTTGCGGAGAAGATAGTTGTTCTTTAGAAAGCGGAGGGCTGCCTCTTAATTGGAACGAGTATAGAGAGCCAGGGACTCAATTTATAAAAGCTTCTACAGATCCAAATCATATAGCAGAACAACTTAAAGTTGTTTATTTTATGTCCGAAGAAGAAAAGCGGGAAAAAGAGATTAAATCCCGCCAGTGGGTAATTGATAATTTTTCGATTGATGTTATAGGGAAAAAGCTTGAGGATATTATAGACTCGGCCCCGTTTTTAAATGAAGATGTTGATATTAAAAAGACAACATACAACGATCTTTATATAAAACCAGATGGTTTAAATAACAAAGACTTTGTTATAGATTTATACAAAAACATACTCAACGATGACGTAGATAAAAATTCAGAAGGTTATAAAAAATGGAAAAGGGATTTGGATTCGCAAGTTATATCCCAAGAAGGTTTATATAACCACTTTATACAAGTAGCAAAACAAGAAAACCTTAAAAAACCAATTAACTTTGAAGACTTATTATCTAAAGAAGATAAAGGTAAAAGAGTCGCTGTTATTATTCCAGAATCAGGAACTGATTTAATATTTATAAATTCATTATTAAAAAATCTACAAAAAAAACATGAGCAAGACAATATCTATATATTTACCAAGCCAGAATTTTACGAATATATAGAAGATAATCCCTATGTTTATAAGTGTTTACCTTATTCAAATATTTTAGACAACCCATTGTCTATGGAAGGGTTTTCAGATCACGAAGGTTTTTTTAACGCTGCGTATTACCCAGCAACAACAACTCAAAAAATACCTTGTTACATACATAACGGAAAATAAAAATGTCACATTTACTAAAAGAATATTCTAAAAATCTAGGAGTCGAACCATCAAAAGTTATTGTAAATAAACATTTTTATCCAATAAGCTGCGATAACTTTATAGTTATATATAACGAACAAAAAACTAACTCAAAAACTTACAGATATTATTCTCTTGTTATTGATATATTAAGGTCGGTTTTAAAAAATAACAATGTAGAAGTTGTCGTTATAGGTTCTGATGTTGGAGCCTCAAATAGGGCTGATTATATTTATTCAAATCTATCCTTTAAAGAGAACGCATATATAATATCAAAATCAAAACTTTTTATATCAATAGATAACGCTCTTACCCAGTATTCTAGTAGTGTAGGAGTTCCAGTGATAAATCTTTATGGAAATATATATCCATCTATAACAACACCATTTTGGGCATCTAAAAACAAAAAAATAGACATAGAACCCAATTGGGATGGTAAACCTTGCATGTCTCTTAATGACCCTAATGATTCTATCAATAAAATTCCAGCTGAAGAAATAGCCTTATCTGTGGTTAATATTTTAAAACTAGGACAACAAAATTTTATTAACTTTAAGACTAAATTAATTAATAAAATTCATGCTAATTGTATAGATGTTATCCCTACAAAATATATCGACCTACCTATATTCAAAAACGAAATTTTAAATATTAGATTAGACAAGTCTCTTGTTGATGAAAAAGCTTTTTTTAGCTACTGTTTAAATCATAAATGTAATTTAGTTACTGAAGATGTTGTTATACAACTAAACTCTATCGAAAAAATATCAAAAAATATAAACAGTATAATATTAATTTTGAATACAATGCCAAGCAAGATACCTAAAAAGTATTTCTCTATACTAAAAAGATGGGGTGTTGATTTTCAGATTTTAGTAAAAAACAAAACTATTTTAGATGATGTTAAGTTTGAATATTTTGATCAAGAAGTTGATTTTGCCGACACCAGTTGCGAAAAACCAAAAAAAATAGATTTATCTGACAGGTTTTTTTCTTTTAAAAAGGTTGTTGAGGGAGATAAGGTTTACAAATGTATGAATCATTGGAAAAATAATGTTGACAATGACGATAATGTAGTGGATAATGCTGATTACTGGGAAGAATTAGATTACTTTTATATTTATGAACAACACAGAAACGGTTAAAGAAGCCGCAAAAAAAACTACTAAAAAAGTAGTAAAGAAAAAAATCGCAAAAGTAAAAATCGCAAAAGCAAAAGAGCTTTTTGGTCCAGATGTTTACAAGCGTAACGAACACGGTTTACTTAAAAACATTA
>Ga0115547_1001693_pt1 | contig 12915 bp, 3 predicted proteins | sample COGITO_mtgs_1004_3_FD_87185 | JGI IMG/M metagenome (GOLD analysis project Ga0115547, IMG submission 87185) | Pelagic marine microbial communities from North Sea - COGITO_mtgs_100420 | ecosystem: Environmental > Aquatic > Marine > Epipelagic | place: Germany:Helgoland, sampling site Kabeltonne...
CAACTTCATCGACTGCATGGGGTTTATCGGTATCGATACAATATTTAGGATAAGCATTCTTTAATTGGCCAACTTGAGAAACCAAATTGGCAGCGGTTTCGGGTTTGAGAGTTACGGTTTGTAGATTATGCACCTTAATCACACTTAATCCTTTGGTATTAAAAATTGTTTTATCCTTTGAACCTCTTTCGGTATAACCAACGTATTCAGGATTGTCTAAATTGGATCCCCAAAATTCAATCCGATCTATACTTAGAGGAACATTAATGTCGGTATTATCTAAATTCCAAATCATTGAGGTGGTGAAGCAGTAATCAATAAACCCAGGATGGATGGTGTAATTATGTACGTGATCGTAAAAGGTAGGATTCGCAAATCGTAATTTTGAAAATGCTTCCTTTTCGTTATACTCTACATTCTCAACGGGACGTAATGAATCTACCAACGCAATACCAATTTTACTCATTTGTTCATACGCCTCCTTGCCTTCCAAACAATTTGTGGTTTCGCTTCGCTGAAGTTGAAGGGGTTGGACACTTCCTCTTCCTCGTCGTTCGTAGGTAGCCGAACAATGATTCGTAACGAATCCACCAACGCGACTCTTTACTAAAATTTCTGTACGCTCATTATCTTCAGATTCCTTTAAATCAATCAAAACTTCCATTCTAAATTCGGGATCGTTCGGTAAAACCATCGCTTTTTGCATTTCAAAAGAGTTGATCTCCATATTGGCATTCCCGTACTCACGATACAAAACCGACAACAGTAAGGAAATAAACCCGGCGGCGGGATAAATGATAATATCATGAAGAATATGATCTTTAATAAACGCTGGGTAGGAAGAGGTAAAAACATTGTGGTACGTAATCGTTTCGGAGGTACGGGGTAAACGATACCCGGCTAGGGGACAAACGCTTTCGTTCTTAATGGGTAGATACTCAATTTTTTCTTGAAGGATTGAGGGTTTATATTCGGCACCAAGTATCGTGAGAATAATCTCCTCCTCATTTTGAGTTAGTAGTTGAATATCAAACTTTCGATCTGATCTTCTACACATTCTTAAAGTATGGGTTGTTTGAGTTTCGAACGAAGTTATTTTTCGATATTCCTCCACAGAGGATAAGACGTACGGCATCTCGTTCGAAACAATATAAGACCCTAATTGAAATGCGCTTTCCAAAATAGTTGGACTGATCCCAAAACCCTCAACCGAAGGGGCGGTGTCCCGTATTGTTGCTTGAATCATCGTTTTATCTTGATTCATCCAAACTTCTCCTGTTAGATTACGGAAATCCTCACCGTAATTAAATCCAAGTGTATCTAAATATTTGTAAATATCAGAGGTCTTAACGGATTCGTTTAAATCACTATTTGGTAAGTATGGCACATCCTCACCATCATCATCCTCCTCACCATCAACATATTGTGCGTGGATAATATCCTTTCCATCACTTTTCAAAATGATCTTTTCCTCATCCTCAATTTCCTCAATAGATATTTCCGGTTGAGATGAAGTAACTTTTAATGGATTTAAAAATTGGACATTTCGAATCACCGCATCGTCGAAAATACCCGAAATTTTATCTAAAAATGCGGCAGATGGATAAGTTTCCACTCCTCCTAATCGATGATGTTTCAGAATATCATAAGGTTTCCAAGAAGACATTTTGTAGATTCGTAGATATGAATGATATATTTCTTTAAAAAAAAAAATTCTAAGAAATAATCCCCCCCCCCAAAAAAAGAAAATGCGTTGAAAGTTAGCTCATTTTATTATTTTTTGGTTGTTTATTTAATACAATATTTATGTCCCAAATCAGCCCATCATCGTATTAGTACAAAATTGAGTAGAAAGGTTTTCAAACTTTTATACATTGCCACTCAGGGCCATCGAAAGATGCAAATTTTGTGTGTCACATACTCTTTATTTGAAATTTGAATTGAATTTCAATACAAATAACTCAAATATCGCAGATGCACTAAGTTAATCTGAGCGCCAGAGGTTGTAAAAATAATAAAAAAATATTCATCTAACTAAAGTCTACAATTGTAAGACGCGTTTCTTTTTTTTCTTTATCCCAGACGAAGCCGCGCTGCTCGGAATCGATGCCGATTCATCGATCCAGTATCGTTTCTTTGTTTTCCATTCATGTGTTGGAGTTATCGTTACCTTCTTATACTCTAATAGTACTTGACCCAAAATAGCGTGGGCATTCGTACCACTGAATCCAAATGAACTTACAGCCACATTGCGAAGCTTACTATCCTCCTCCAATCGCACCGCGGTTTGAGGAATTTGCATGCAATCGGCCAATTGAATATGATGATTTAGTTTATTAAAATGTACAACGGGTGCGATCATATTTTGTTGGAGCATCAGACACGCCTTCACCACCCCCGCAATACCCGCCGCCGCTTCGGTATGTCCAATACAACTCTTCACGGATCCTAAGTAGAGTGGTTTCGTACGATCATTCTTACAATAAACGTTCTTTAGAGAATTCACTTCGATCGGATCTCCTAAGGGTGTACCCGTACCATGACACTCTATTACATCTACATCTTCCGCTCCCAACGACGCATTCCGTAAAGTTTGGTGGTAAACTTCTTCTTGGGAGGGACCATTGGGGGCCGTGAGTGTTGCGGTTCGACCATCATGATTTACCCCACTACCCCGGACAATCGCATACGCACCATTCTTTGGTATTTCGGTACTTAGGACTACGATACCACATCCCTCCGACCGGACATACCCATTAGCGCTATCATCGAAAGTCTTACATGCAAAATCTGGTGACAACATGTTAGTGGTTCGGAACATATCGATCGTCGTTGGATCGATCACCACATTCACCCCTCCAACCAATGCCTTACTGCATCGATCTTGTTGCATGTTCATAAGAGCTAAGTCTAAACAAACCAACGAACTACTACAAGCCGTATCGATCGTCATACACGGGGCCTTGAAATCGTAATGAAACGAGATACGTCCAGCCAACACACTACGAGCATTAGCAACCGAATGATATACCCCAGTGGTTTGAGTACGTGCCGCCACAATATCATAATCTTGGAAACATTGTCCCAAAAATACACCAACATCCTTCTCCGTAGCATGATCCAAACCCGCATCCACCATCGCCTCATGCACAACCTCTAGGGTAATGCGATGAGCAGGATCGGTTATGATTGCCTCATTCTTTGGCATACGGAAAAACTGGGCATCGAAGAGCGAGCGATCAACAAAACGACCAATCCCCTGTTCCCTATCTACACAATCCTTACCACTCACAATGTTCTCCCAAAATCCTTCAATTGTGTCTGATCCTGGGAAACGACCCGCCATACCGGTAATGTAGATGGTTTGTTGATGCTGTTGTTGTGGTTGCTTCGTATCATCATCAACAACGATTTCTTCGCTACCACGAAGCAACGCACTACGAAGCGACGCACTACGAAGCAACGCCTCGATGGTTTCGATGGTTGGGTAGTCGAAGAGGAAGGTAGCGGTTAGTTCGATATCAAACGATCGCGATACTTCGTTCTTAAATTCAGTAGAAAGTAAGGAGTCGATACCACAATCCATTAATGGTAGGGATTTGTACGAATCCTTCTTCTGTAGTTGTTCGAGCCATTCCTTACCCATAACGGTCATGAATACGTCGTCTAAGCTAATATTCTGCTTTTTTTGTCGATCACCATCTCTTACGGATAAGTAGCCCGAAAGATCGGCCATAGCAAACACGCCGATTGGGTAGCGCATCATATGATCGAACAGCTCGATTCCATCCTTAGTGGGTAGGGATCCGATACCCATCTTATCGAAATGATGTTTTGAGGCCGTACCCATGCCAATTTCGCTCCAAGCACCCCAACAAAGTGAACTCCCAACCATACCAGCCTCATTCCGTTCCCGAACGATATGGTTTGCAAGATCATTTGCATAACAATAGTTCGCTTGTCCTGGTGACCCACTGATAGAAGTAATGGATGAGAAGACCACCAAGTGTTCGAGAGGATCGTGCTTCGTCTCCTCACACAGCCACTGTAAGGCAATCACCTTTGGAAACAATACGTTTTCAAACTTCTCCAAGGTTTGGTTTGCAATCGTTGCATCGTCCAAACACCCCGCACAATGTACGATACCCACAATCATCATACCATTCGAACGCACGGAATTCAAACACTCTCTAAGTGTCTCAATAGACTGAAGTTCCTTTCTACCTATCCGAACAACGCCATAATTATGCGCTTCCATATAACCTACTACCTCACCACCCAATGACCCCGTGGAACCAGTGACAAGGACAATCTTCTTACGATCCATATTCGTACGATTCATACGAAACACCAACTTACCAATATTACATCCACCGCGAATATCCTTTAGTGCTTGAGTAGGTGTTGAGGTTTCACGAACCGGCATTTTGAATTGCATTGTGCGTAGCGCGCTAATTGTTGATATAAGCCGGTCTGGATCCTCCAACATTAAGCCATCGATTGCAATTGGAGTATATTGAATTCCTCGCTCAACACTATCCACAATAGTTAACTTACCAATTTCAACGAATCGACCACCGTCCTTTACGCATTCCATCGTTTGTTCAACGAAAGCAATGGAGTTCAAGACCGCATCCATACTACGAACCCAATCCTTGGATGCAAATTCTTTGGTACGTGAATTGCGGATATTCTTTGGATCGACGCCCAGAGAAACAAGATGTCGACGCTTTGCTTCCGTACTAACCGTACAGTACGGTATCGCACCAATCATGAGACAGTATTGTGTGGCGATCAAACCCACACCACCCGTCGCAGCGTGAATCAATACTCGTTCCCCCAATCGAATCTTCGCCACTTCGCCTAAACAATATACGGCCGTTACACTCACAAGTGGAAGTGCGGCGGCTAACCTGAGATCAGTCGTTGGTTCGGTATGATAGAGTAGTCGGTGATCCGTAACAACGTGGGTAGCATACGTACCAAAGGCAAGTCCAGCCACACGATCATTTGGTCGAAATCCTTCGACCGTACTCTCTTCGACAAATCCAGCAAAGTCAATCCCAATACAACCTGGGTCACCGGGATACATACCCATCACGGTAAGCGAATCACGGAAATTCACACCAACATACTCTACTCGTACACGAACCTGTCCCTCTTGGAGTGGCGCACAATAGAGTGGTTTCGCTACCAATGCATTCTTCCGAACCCGGTAGGCAAAACGACCTGGAACGATCGATAGAGGTTCGATGGTTTGATTGTATTTCATCTTAAGATCGATACCCGATTCCTTCGCAATGGTTTTTAAAAATCCATTTTGACCCAAGCTATTATCGAACTCAACCACACTTTTGTTTGAATCCGAGATGCTACGCAGTGTTTTGAATCCATTTGCAGCGTAGTCGAATCTTTCGTTTGCGAATCTTTCGTTTGCGAATCTTTCGTTTGCGAATCTTTCGTTTGCGAATCTTTCGTTTGCGGATCTTTCGCTTGCAAAGGTTTGTTGATCGGTATGAATTTTGTGTACCCAAGAGGCATGCTTAGGTAGTGGCTCGAAGGCTCTCATCTCAATGTTGATAATCTGGGCAATCAACTTATCTTGATCATCATAGTACGAAAGGGTTGCCTGAATCGATGTCTCGTTTAAGAAGGCTACCGATCCCTCAATATAAGCAACAATGGTCGAGGGTTTGCTACGACTCACGAATGATTCGACGTAATATGGAATGAAGGATGTGTCGGAGCGATAGTAGGTTAGCGGCTGAAGCCCTGCATCGATCGACCCTTCGTTCCAAGTAGTCGAAGGCTTCATTGTAATTTTGAATCGATTCCAATAATCTATTATGTGATGCTTATCAAACTCAACCTTCTCTATGCAATGGAATTGGTTGGTGTATTGTAATCCATGGGCTTCGGTTGTTGCATAATGCGTTGTGGTACCAACTACCGACCTTGTATCAAAATCAGCCATACGAGGATCAGAACGAAGGCGATTATTTGTTGCCTCGAAAACTACGTATTCATTGTTCCCCGAATCAACAACACAATCCTCGCGTAGTGGTTTCAAGAATCGAATAGACTTTGCGCTTCCTAGCTCACGCAACCATCCAGCTGCTGGGTAGGTTGTTTGTTGGTGTAGCTTATGCCCATCGATACGTTCCATCGATATTTCAAAAGTACGAGCAACTTTCGTCGCGCTTGTAGAGCAATTTCCCATTTCTTTCATGGCAACTGGTGCCCTAAGGATTGCGTGACTGTTCGTTCCACCAAAACCAAAGGAACTGACTCCACCATACGCACCCTCTGCCAGATCATACTCCTTATTCGGAACATCAAACATCATCCGATCCCACTCAATATACGGATTCAGTCGCTCGATCTCAACCCCCTTTGGGACCCTACGTTTCCCCAAACACAAGACCAACTTAACCAATCCCACCAAACCAGCCGCGGCCTCCGTGTGTCCAACCTGAGACTTTGCACCTCCCAAGATAACTCGATGTGACCCAAAGACCTCACTCAAGGCCGTTACCTCAATCGGATCTCCCAATTTCGTACCCGTTCCGTGCATCTCAACCATCGAAATATCGCTCGAAGCAATCCCTGCCTTCGCTACACATCGTTCGACTAAGGCCACTTGTGAATCAGGATTTGGTGCAGTCAAACCATTCGACCGACCGTCTTGATTCAAGGCAGTCGCAGCCACCGTACCATATGATGGGGTTGAAGCACATGCCTTTGCAATATAGATTGCCACACAACCCTCCGATCGGACATATCCATTCGCCTTGTCGCTCAGAACATGACATCGGAAATCTGGACTCAAGAAACCACCTTGTTTCATCAAATCGGTCATCTCCTCGTTCAATAGTAGATTCACACCAGCAACAATCGCAGACCCACAATCACCATTACGAATACTTTGTATCGCATAATGAAGTGCAACGATAGACGATGAACATGCGGTGTCCAATACCGTACAAGGTCCAGTTAAACCAAATGCATACGAAATGCGTGAGGCAAGAATCGTGTTCGACCGACCCGTTGCAGCAAAGGTGGATTTCGATTCTCCGCCCCAGACCGCAAAATCTTGCGACCAATTACCGACAAAAACACCCACATCCACACCTTGTAGGTCTTGCGTAGGATCGTCGAAACCCGCATCTTGTAGTGCATCGTAGGTTGTGTGTAGTAAGATCTTTTGTTGTGGATCCATGGACTTTGCTTCCGAGGCTGGGATTCCAAACATATTGTTATCAAACACCCAATCTCCCATATATCCAGCCGCATAACGACGACCTTTCTTTTCACCCACAACACATTCCCCCGATTCGATCAATTCCCAAAATTCTTCCACGGTGTTTGCTCCAGGTAGGGCCAAGCCAATCCCATTGATTGCAATATCCGATTGTTGTGGTGGTGTTGTGATGGAGGATTGCATCATATCTTCTCCTCTACGTTGCCCCATCATCATTCTACGTAGTGTTGGGTATTTGTAGAAAAATACTTTGGATATATCGATGTTTAGATCGTTGTGAATGTCTGTAATCAAGGCAACAAAATCCTTCGAGCTCATACCTAAGGATGCGAAGGTATCGGTTGGTGCGAAGGTTCCGTAGCGGGTCGTCATTTTAGCCTCAACATAATCATGTATTTGTTTCAACGACTCAATCTTCGTACCATCCACAACATTCAAACCCTTGTTCCAACGAAGAAGCATGGGTATGAGGATTGGCTTTGGGGCATTTTCATCAAAGACAGTGAGCGGGTCGATACTTAGAATGGTCTCAATATTTTGATCAAATCGTACGACATCGTAAAACATTTTTGTCATCTCCATAAGATCGATACGACGGATAATTCTACCATTGTGGATCATCGAAACGCTTAGCTCTACGATGCCCTTGATAAGATAGGTTTGGTCGAAATATTTTTTGATGGATGGGTGATGGAATGGAATGTTGTGCACTACCCTACCAGGTAGGTTGCTATCCTGTTTATCCGAAACAATCGTGATGTTGGTGGGTGTGTTGTAGCAAGCAATAATTTGTTGATTTTTAATCATACTCATCGGAACACAATCACGTACATTGCTAAGTTTTCCTTTGGGTATGGTTTGAAACACTACATCGTATTGCATCGCATAATCCAAACATTCTTCCCATGAAATTGCGTTTGCTGCAACCAAGGCTGGAAGGAGTCCCAGACTGTGTGATGTGATGTAATCGTAATCTTCGATTGTTTTTTGTTCAAAAGATGTCATGAGAGTGGCAACGTTGTACGTAACAACGTGGTCGGTTTCATTAAGTTTTTTGTTCGATCGATAGTTGATGTAATCAATATATTTTGGATTAATCGAATCCATTTGATTGGGTAGGACTGAACCAATACCTGAAAATATCAATACCTTGGTCATTGTGCGGTAGTAAACTTAATCTTGATAAGAAAAAATACACCATTAATAAACGAGTATAAATGACGGTATATTGAGAATCTTGGTGTATTCTATGACTTATATAAGCTTTCAGTAGAACCCAAAAACTAATGGTTTAAAAATCAGATCATTTGTATATTAAAATTACCGATTCTACAGAAACATCAATCGTGTATTGAAAAATACATTTGCAATCGCTATCTATGAATTGAATAAGGAGTTGTCGAAGTCTGCTTACTATACAGTCCACTTAGAGGTTGGTTATAAGAGTTTTTGGAAGAATTGTAGCGATGCAATGATGAGGTGTAGGATTGAGTCGAATGATGGTCGGAAGATATGGATGAGTTTAAAGTTGGTTGATCGTACGTCGGGTCGACTGATTGCTCGATTGCTCGATTGCTCGATTGCTCGATTGCTCGATTGCTCGATTGCTACGAGTCGGGCTCATTTCATAGATTGATGTACCCAAACGCAGGAAGAAATCGTACTTGGGATCGTACTTGGGATCCTATCCGTTTGTATCTAAATGTAGCAACTTGTGTATCGTAGTTTCTTCTTTGGATGACTCTGAGTGGTAATGTAAAACTGTTATGTTTTTTGTTCGTATAAACTCACCATTATTTATACTTATTTAATTATAAAAATGATAGAAGTGCTAATAGCTTTATTATTACTAGGGTTTACGTTGTGCATACTTAAAAATAGTAAATACTTTCAACCAACTTCATCCTCAATAAAAGTTAAATCATCGAAGAAGATTATAAATATTTACTATGGAACACAATCAGGTACCGCTGAAACATTTGCTCATAAAATAGGAACTACCGCAAGTAGTAGTAATGATTACATCGCTAATGTTATTGATTTAGATGATTTAGATGAATTAAAATTTGTAAATGAAGATGGTGTTTCTATATTTTTTATGGCTACATATGGCGAAGGTGGTCCAACGGACAATGCTGATATTTTTTATCGTTGGTTATCTAACGCTCAAAAAGATAAAGATAATCGGTTTCTTCTCAAGAATAAACAATTCGCAGTTTTTGGGTTGGGAAATAAAGAATATCAATATTTTAACAAAATAGGATTGGACGTAGACCGATATTTATTTAATTTGGGTGGCCAAAGATTGTGTGATGTAGGTCTTGGAGATAGCCAGGTTAATATAGATAAAGATTTCGAGATCTGGGAGAGAACGTTGTTGAAATCACTAAATATACACACTACTGATGTAACTCCAAAAGAATTTGAGTATCGTGCTAAATTCCATCATGAGTGTGATATTATCGAAAATCCCAAATTTGATTTGAAGATGGTTAGCAAATTGAATCGAATTTTCTTTGAAGCGCGTGAAGTTGATGTTGTGGTGCATCGTGAATTAAGGAAGAGAACTTCTGATGATACTTCAACCAGCCACATTGAAGTTGATTTAGGTAGCGCTGGTCTGACATACAATACTGGTGATACTATGAATGTCTTACCCGAAAATTCAACGGAAATAGTTGAGAAGGTATGTAGATTACTTGATTATGACTTAGATGCACAATTTTCTTTAATATCAGAATCAAATGAAACAAAGAGATTATTTCCAAATCCTTGTACGATACAAAGAGCTCTTAGTAGATATATTGATCTTCATGGTAGGGTATCTAAAGATACGATGAGATCCCTCTTACAGTTTATTACAGATGAAGACGAAAAATTAAGATTTACTAATCTCATAAATTCAGAAGATGCTTACGCAAAAGAAGTATATGATCCCTGGACTACTCTCCCCAACATACTTGATAAATTCAAATCCATACAAATCCCAATCGACCATTTATTAGAAATAGCAAACCCACTTAAACCACGTAGCTACACTATCTCAAGTTCTGCACTGTCTCAACCAGATATTGCGTCAATCACTGTTAAGCGTTTAATAAAACAAACACACGACCATACACATCTAGGATTAGCTTCCTCGTATATCAAGGAAAATCGTGACAAGAAGTTACGAATAACAATACTCTCATCCAATTTTAAACTTCAACAAGATTTGACAAAACCAATTATCTTAATAGGATGTGGAACAGGGATAAGCCCAATGCGAGGGATATTGCAAGAACTTTCTTACCATCACAAAAATGGTATTGCACATAGTATAGGTGATTGTACGCTGTTTTTTGGTTGTAAGAATAGAGATCAAGATTACATATACGAAGACGAGTTGCAAAAATACACAAAAAACAAAACCTTAACAAATCTATTTGTAGCATTTAGCAGAGACGATACTAAGAGAAAGATTTACGTTCAAGATTTGATTAAAGATAATACTAAACTTATTTGGAATCATATTGAAAACGGTGCATACATATATGTATGTGGTGGTACACAAATGGGGAAAGACGTTATGGCTACATTTATTGACATGTTTGCAGAAAAGGGAGTCCTCGACGGATCGTTTCAGAATACTATTTTAGACAAAGGAAGATATATTCAAGAATTGTGGTCTAATTGAAAACGTTTTTTCGAAGAAAAAAATTGTTTAGTAAAATCTATTATCTATCTATATAATATTCATCCAAACACCAAAATGATCCAAATTATATTATTTTCAGCAACAGCACTTCTTGCATTCTTCATTCCTTATTACTTACGAAGATATCTAAGCAATATCAATGAAAATAACAAGTATGATGAAATTCCTTTAATAAATGCTAAATGGAAAGAAAACTTAAAAAAATATACCAGCCCTCAACGGCATCTTCATTTCTACGCATTATCCGAAGAGATAGGTTCAATGGTATACTCATTATACATTAGACCATTTAAAAAAATAGTAATCTGTGGTAGTAACGAATTTTCTCATAGAATTCTTGAAGATAAAACGACTATGAAACATGATTCATGCAAATATTTAGCAAAAACTTTTCACAAAAGTGGAGAGAATATTTTAAGCGTGAATACCAATACTTATCATTGGAAACATTCAAGAAGTAATTTGAGGAAATCTTTCAATCAAAAGAATTTGAAAACAATAAAAACAACCGCGTCAGAAATAATTACAGATTTTATAGAAAACCGCCTTGGTGAATTGGCAAAAACAAAAACAAGCTTTGATGTAGCAGAAGAAATGCACATGAAGACAATGGAAATTATATCTATAGTCGGTTTGGATTATAAAGCATCTTCGGATGAAATTCAAAGTCTTATTACGAATATCAGTATTTGTGGTGAAGGTGTATATAGTTATGCTATACCATTCCTACAGTATATGACATTCCTTCCCAAAATAAAGAAACATCATAAGGCAAAAGATTGGTTAATAGAATTTGGTTTTAAGATCATTGCTCATTATAAGAGCAAACCATCGCCCGTAAAGGGTACGATGATAGATTATATCATGTGCAACCCCAAATATAGAAATGATAAAGAAAGAGTAAATGATATTATTGTAAGTGTATTTACGGCAGCAACCGAAACTTCTGCATTTGGAATAGCATGGACATTAATTCTACTAAGTAAGCACCCTGACATACAGAAGAGTTTACAAAACGAATTTAAGAAGTACACAAATGACCAAGATAGGTTAAAATCAAATTTGTTCAATAATATTATTAACGAATCCTTACGTTTGAAACCACCGGTTGCTATAATATTTCCTAGAGTAACTGGAAAAGATTTTGTTTACGAACAAAAGGTTAATGGAATCGATAAGTCAATCTTGGTTAAGAAAGGAACCCACGTTATCATCTCAACACATATGGGTAATCGAGACAAAACTGTATTTGAAAATCCAAATACATTTGATCCAAATCGCTGGGACAAGATGAATCTTGAACATCGTAATAAAGTCTTGTCATTTGGTGCCGGAAAACAAAGTTGTGTTGGGATGCCTTTAGCATTACTAGAAATGAGAATGTTTGTCTTAAACATACTCCAAAAGTTTTCATTTGAACTTGTTAAAGAACCAGTTGAAGTATACGGTGTAACCATGAATCCTAAAGGTGCTCACTTAGTAGCAACAGCATTACCCTAATCATTATTCTTTTATTTACGATTAATGGCCCAACCTAAAACCTAACCAGGTTGAATGTCACACTCACACTTTCAAGACTATATGCCTACACGAATGTATAACTATTCTAAATATCCCACAATAGACTAAACAATTAACCTAAGTTTTTATTGTTTACAAAGTACTCCATAGAATATATACATGTAAGTGTTGTTTGTATGAATATAAAACAATTATACTGGAATATCTACCAACTAATTCACAGTAAAACGCTAAGTATGACATCCAATCGAATCTAATACGTAGCTTCACACCCTATGAGCGTAAGGTTAAGGAGTTTCCACACACTATGAGCGTAAGGTTAAGGAGTTTCCACACCCTATGAGCGTAAGGTTAAGGAGTTTCCACACACTATGAGCGTAAGGTTAAGGAGTTTCCACACCCTATGAGCGTAAGGTTCAGGAGTTTCCACACCCTA
>Ga0115547_1001695_pt1 | contig 12909 bp, 10 predicted proteins | sample COGITO_mtgs_1004_3_FD_87185 | JGI IMG/M metagenome (GOLD analysis project Ga0115547, IMG submission 87185) | Pelagic marine microbial communities from North Sea - COGITO_mtgs_100420 | ecosystem: Environmental > Aquatic > Marine > Epipelagic | place: Germany:Helgoland, sampling site Kabeltonne...
CTTGGGGAAATGGCGATATGACCAATCCGGAAATGCGGCTACGTATCCGCTACGAGCAGTCTTCGCCCGCGCTGATTTTCAATCGCGATTCGATTTTGCGGGCTCTGGATGTGGTAATTGCAGGACTGGCATTGGTCTTTTTGCTCCCGCTGATGGCGATCATCGCCGCGCTTGTGTGGATGACTGATCGCGGGCCGATCGTCTTCGCCCATCACCGCATTGGACGGGGCGGTCGGGTATTTCCCTGCCTGAAGTTCAGGTCTATGGTCACCGATTCGAGCGCCCGGCTACAGGAATTGCTGGAGCGCGATCCCGTTGCTCGCGCCGAATGGGCGCGTGACCATAAGCTGAAGAACGATCCGCGGATCACCAAAATCGGCAATTTTCTGCGCAAGAGCAGCTTCGATGAGCTGCCACAGCTGATCAACGTACTGCGTGGCGAAATGAGCCTGGTCGGGCCGCGCCCGATCGTCGATGCGGAAATTCCACGCTACGGTCGCTATTTCGCGCATTATTGCGCCGTGCGTCCCGGCATCACCGGCCTTTGGCAGGTCAGCGGGCGTAATGATGTCAATTATCGCCGTCGTGTGGCCTTCGATGTCATCTATGGTCGCAATCGCTCGGTTCGCACGAACATGCGTATCATCGCGGCCACCGTACCTGCGGTTGCCATGAGCCGCGGCTCTTACTGAAGACGGTATCGTCGGTCGGCCCGCGCTTGACGCGGGCCGATTGCCCGAACACACGCCGCGCGATGAGCGTCGGCGTGTTTTTCGCTATCAACCCGACTGCAGATTAGGGCTCGATCGTTACGTCGTCCCCATCACGCCATCGACCAGCGCGCGCAGATGCACTTCGCTGGTTGTGCCGACCAGAACGGTATCGACGACGGGATGCGCCACCGCACGCCGCGCCGCGTCGATTGGCGGAACACCGGGTTGCTGACGAATAACCTCACGCGCGAGGACGCGAATACCCCGGTCGCGTAGCAGAGCAGCATCATCGTCGCTAAGTGCCACGATCACATCCCAGGGCAGCTGCAACAATGTCAGCCCCGCCATCGTCAGCGACGCGCGAAAACACGCCATGTCGTCGCATGATACGCCGAATTCGCGGAGCTTGCCTTCCCGTTGCAACTTGACGAGCGCTTCACCGACATCGGGACGGCTCACCACGTCGGCGGACGGGCTGTGCAACAGGAAACCATCGACGCGGTCGGTCTTCAGTCTTTTGAGCGAGGCTTCAAGGCTGGGGGCGAAGGATGTCGGGCGCCAGTCCTGCCGCATCTCATTCTCGCGCCGGGCGGTGACTGCGCTGGTGGAGGTGGTCGCGCTTCCCCCGTTACCGGGGCTCCCGCCACCGGGGCCACCCTTGGCTGCGCGGCGGCGTGCGGCAAGCAAAGGTCGCACCAGAGGCTTGATCGGCCGCAACATCCGCATCTTGGCGGAAAAGCCCTTGCCCGTTTTGGTGACGATGAACGCCGCATCGCGGCGACCCTCGATCGCGCGACCGATCTGCGTTTCGCTGTCGCCCTGACCATAGATGTTCGACGTGTCGACCAGCGTTACGCCCATATCGATCGCCGCACGGATCAGCGACCGGGCCGCCGCCATCGGTTGCGGGTTGTTGAACGACCCGATGCGCGATGCGCCAAGCCCCAGGCGCGGCAGCGGGGGGGGCGTGTCGTTAATCGATGACATCATGCTGTTCTTCCGATCTTGATACGGCGATGCGATTCGGGTCCAACCCTCGGCTGTGGCCCGCGGGGCGTCGGGGGATGAAGATGGACACCACGCTTTGAGCGGTCTTCGTCCGATCTGGATCCGGTCCAGGCCTGTGCCGCAAGCAGCACCATCAGAAATGGCAGCGGCGACCCCAGGGTCAGCCAGATACTCTCGATCAGGCCGAACAGGATATAGCTGACGAAGAACCCTGCCACTGCGGCGAGATATATCTCCGACTGACGCAGCGCGCGACGCACCGCACCGACCGTCGCGCCGAACAGGAAGCAAAGATACGCGATCAGGCCGGGTAGCCCGATCTCCGCGAGCGCGGCGAGATAGGCGTTATGCGCCGAACTCGCGATGGTGATATATTGGCGATGCTGGCGAAACCCGACGCCCAGCCAGGGATGCGCCTTGAACAGTGCGAACGCCTGGCCCCAGGCGATGCTGCGCCCCGTGCCGCCCGATCCCACGCCGCGCCGCGCATCGTCGAGCATCAGTACGTCGACCGCGACGATCGGAACGATGATCGGGAGCAAGATGGCGAGCGCGATCAGTGGCAGGATGATCCAGCCCCGACGGCGCCTGGGCGCGTGCCAGACCGAAAGCGCGTAGACGACGCCCCCGGAGATGATCAGCGCCAGCAGCGAGCCGCGTGCGGAGGTCTGGTCGAGAACGTAAATGGCGGCCACCCACAAGGGTAACCGCTGCCACCAACGTGGGAGCGCAAAGCTGGTGACGAATGCGATGAACGAGATCATGCCCCAATAATTGGGACCGACTCGCCCGGCCAGCCGCCCCCAGCTATATTCCGCCTCCACCGCAACGACGACGAGCAATATGCCGGAGCCGATCGAGATCGCGGCAAAGGCGTCACGGATGCACAAGCCCCGGCCATAATCGCTCGCCGCCAACAAGCCGAATATCGCGAACGACCAGGCAAGCGTGATGAGGTTGACCGACGCCTTGGTTTCCGGGTGCGCGATCAGGCTGATGATGCCGAAGAACAGCACCGCACCGCAGGCAAGTGTATAAGGATAAAGGCGGCGCAGATCGATCCGGTCAATCATCACGATGCGTAAGATCGGCAAGGCGACCGCGAATTGTACGAAAAGGTGAATTGCCGACACCATCATGGGCGTGGCGCGGGACGTCTCATCCGAATCGACGTTGATCGAGACGAAAGTCGGTCGGAACAGATAGTCGGCGGCGACGAACAGCACGAACAGCAGTCCGAGTGTGATCCCCATCATGCGCAGTCGCCCGGCATTCGGGGACTCGTCGCTGATCTGCCCTGCCGCATGAGCCGTGCCCAACGCGCGATTGATCGGACTTGTCATCCAGGGGGCGCGACGCGCGCGTCGCCGCGTCGCGCCATCATCCGCGTTTGTCCCCGCGCAAGGCGAAAGCGCGGATCCGATGAATGACCAGGCGTGCCGGAAAGCGCGTCTCGGTGCCGGGTGCCCCCGGCCATGTTCCACCGACCGCCAGGTTGACGAGGAGATAGGCGGGGCGATCGAAATCCTTATTCGCCACGGTCCGCACGCGCCGGCGGTCGAAATACCAGCTTATCGTTTCCGGGGTGATGAGGACGCCATAAGCATGGCGCATCGCCACCGACCGCACGCTGATCCGGGCGAGGTCGGATCGCTTGCGGTTTGGCGCGGCCGGGTCGTCATGATGAACGGTCGCATAGAATTCGCCATCGCGACCGATATTTTCGAGAACATCGACTTCCTGCGCAGGCTGCGGATCAAGGCCGGGCTGGAATCGCGGAAGAAGCCAGAATGCCGACCACAATCCCTGGCCGACGGGCAGGGTCAGCTCAGCCTCGAAATATCCGTATTTCTGCTCGAATGACCGCTCCGTCGTGATGAGACCCGAACGATAGGGCTGCCCACCGAACCGTTCGGCCTGCTTCCCGTCATTGGCGCGCGCGACGATCGTCAGTTGCCCCGGCTTCCATTCGAACGACCCCGTGCCCGCCAGGGGATCGCCATAATATTGAAGTTCGGCATTGCCCGCCAGCGTCCGCGTCTGTTCGGCACCAGGGATGGCAGGATTCTGCTCACCGAACGCGAAATTCGTCTTCCATCTGCCCTTTGGGGCGAGTGTTGGATGATAGAAAGCCGGCGGCCGCTGAAAATCATCGACAAAGGTCTGGACATAGCCGGAAAGGTCGAGCGGTTCGCCCGTATCGCGACGAACATCCGGTGCCCCGTTGCCGATCATCGTGAGCGCAACGATCGCGGCGGCGCGTAAAAAGATCATTCCCGTCCCCCGCCGCTCCAACGAACCCAGACCCAGACCCAGACCGCCACGGCGACATTGCCGCACATCGGTCGTCACCGGGTCTAGACGATTCGCCCCGCAACCACCAGCCGAGAGCGTGACTTCGTCAGAGCAGTCCGTTGGTGGACGAATTTGACCTCACCGACTTCGCCGGTTCCCAGACTGTATAAGTCTCGGTCGAGGATATCGCCTCAACAAAACCCGCCGCCACGCCATAGAGCGACAACATTGCCGAATACACGAAGCCGAACAGCGGCAGCCCCAGCCGGCCAGCGATCACGACGACCGCGATTCCCGCCGCGATCACGGCTGCGGCCGGCCACCCGAACAGCACGATGGCAGCGGCGGAAAAAAACAGGCACGACGCGGCCAGGAAGAACGGCATCATCCATTTCATCAGGCGATGCGAGACATAGCCGTAAAACTTCCAGCCGGGCATCCGTTTGATTTCAGGCCAAAGCGCGAAATGCACCTTCAGCGCCTGACAAGTGATCCGCTGCTTGCGGACGCGTTCCTCGACCGGATCGACCGCGCTTCGCTCCTCGACAACCGCATCGTCGACCCGACCGACATGCTGACCGGCAATCAGTACCTTCATCGTCACGTAAAAATCGTCGATCAGCCCCATCGGCGCAGGCTGGTAAAGTGAACGGCGGATCACGAAACTGGCACCATCGACCCCGACGACGCCGACAGTCTCCGCCTCGATCTGCTTGATCCGCTCCTCGATCGCCCAATAAAGCGATCCGGCAAAGCTCGTCGGCGTTTCTTCGGGGTTCGAATAAACCAGTGTCGCGGTGGTGCAGCCAATATCCGCGTCGGCAAGAGGGGCGACCAATTTGGTCAGCAAATCGGGTTTGGCGATGACATTGGCGTCGCAGAACATCACAAAATCGCTCGACGAGCGCGCCAGCAGCAGGTTCATGCCATGCGTCTTGCCCATCCGCTCCCTGGAGACGACAAGGTCGATCCGGTCGCGATAGGCGGTGGCAAGCTCCGCCGTGCGGTCGCTGGCACCATCGATATAAACGTGGATCGTCGCGGGACCATAGGCGGAGGCGGTCGCCAGCAACCCCTCGATCTTCGCGACGATGACTGATTCCTCGTTATAGGCGCACATGCACACCGCCACTGACGGCGGGATGAAATTCGATCGTATGAGCTTGCGACGGCGCGGCGCAAACAGGCGTAGCGACATCGGATAGGTGACGAACGGATGCGCGGCCATCGCGATCGCAATGACTCCCAGGATAATCAGGACACCGGCGACTCGTAGTTCCACCCTCTTTAACACCTAACGCGATCATCGTTTACGACCAGAACGAACACTAAACCGTTCAGAAGCTTACAAAAGCTTTTTGCTCTTCGCCACCTTAGCAAGGTAGATACGAAGGAGCTGCCAGAAAGATGCCTGATCAACGTTAAAAAATAGGAGTTATCGACAAATCGTCGGTCGACGGTTTTTCGAATGAAACTATCTATTAGAAAATTGTGCGCGACGGATTAAGTTATGGGTGGATGGTTGGAAAAACCGTTGGCGATCCGCAATAAATTGGCGGCTCCGTCCCTCGGATCACGTAGATAGTCTGGACTCACCGCAAGAATAGATCGGCCCACGATGCCGATCGAGCCAAAGTCAAATCCCGTGTTGGTGCTGTCTGGGTCATGTTTAGACCCAGCCCCAACTATATCGCCCGACACGAAATATATGTGGATCGCATCGCGGCACTCGTCGATCGATCAACGGGTGCGGCTTTATGCCTTATGAAGCGGTCTGATATTCGCGATATTTATCGTAATAATAACCGGGATCGCTGCGGCCGAATACGCTGCTCTTCCGGTATGCGACCGAAATCACCGATCCGATGATGGTCGATCGATCCTGATGGAGTAGCTCGACCGCGAGCTTTGCGGCACGGCGCGTCGTTTTTTCGGCACGTGCGACATAGATCACGCCGTCGCTCAACGAGGCGATGATACGCGCATCGGCGACGGCCAACAGCGGCGCGGTGTCGAAGATGATATAATGGTATCGCTCGCCAAGTTCGGTGACCAGCGCCTTCATCCGGTCGCTGCCGAACAGATCGACCGGCGAGAACGAATTCTTCGTCAGCGGCAGGATGTCCAGCGTCGTTTCCGAATCCCGCGCGATCGCCTGATCGATCGTGGCGTCACCCGACAGCACTTCGACGAGACCGCAAGACACGTCTTCTCCGGCTGCCTTGTGCAGATGGCCCCGACGCAGATCGCCATCGACCAGAACGACGCTGTCGCCGGCCATCGCCATCGTTCTTGCGAGCGAAAGCGCGACGGTCGATTTGCCGTCATTTGGCACGGCGGAGACGATCGAGATGATGCGGGCCGGGACATCCGAGCCAATCGAGATCGTGTTGCGGATAACGCGAAACGCTTCGGCATAGCCCGACATCGGCTTGCGCACGACGAAATCCTCCGGCGAGGCGCGATCGCCGCCGTTTTTCAGCATTGCCGCCGACAGACGGGGTATCGAGGTGATCAGCGGCACCTCGGTCGCCCGTTCAAGCTCTTCGCCCGACGTCAGCACATTCTGCATCAATTCGAGGATCAGCACGATTCCGAGGGACAGGAGTGCGCCGAGGATCAACCCGAGCGCCGCAAACAAGGTGCGATTGGGCGAATAGGGCGACAGCGCCGGTGCCGCGCGCTGAACGACTTGCGCGGTAGGCAGATTGTCGCGCTCTTGCTGGCTTACCCCTTGCAGTGTCTCGGCGAGGCGGTCGTACATGTCCTGCTTCGACTTTGCCTGCCGCTCAAGCGATTGGGCGAGCACGCTCGCCTTCGTGTTCGATGCCTGTTCGCCGCGCAACCGGTTGAGCGTCGCCCGCAGGCTTTCGACGCGCGCATTCGCGGCGCGCGCGCGGCTCGCAACCCCGCCGACGATACGCTGCGCCTCGTCGCGAAGATTGGCGTCGATCTGATTCAACTCGCTCGTCACCCGCGCATATTCGGGATGGCGAGGGCCGTAGCGCGCGTTGATTTCAGCCTGGCTGCGCGCCACTTCCGCGCGCTGACGCCGAAGGTCGGCGATCACTTGCGAATTGAGCACGCCGGATACTGCGCCGATCTGCCCTTGCGCGATCTGCCCGCGCGCCGCCTGCAACTCGCCGTTCGCGGCTGCCGCGTCGCTTTCCGCCGCCGCCAGCTGGTCGGAAATCGGGCCGATCTGCTGATCGGTTACCGTGCCCTGCTGCTGGTTTTCGACCAGCCCGGCGCGTGCGCGATATTGCGCGATCTGATTGTCCGCGGTGCTGATCTCGCCACCCAGCGTATCGAGCCGCTGTTTCAGAAAATCGGCTTGCGAGGCAGCGGTGCCCGTGCGGTCGGTGATGCTGCCCGCGACGTAGGTTTCGGCAAAGGTGTTGGCAATCTTCGCCGCTTTTTCGGGGGAAACCGAATTAGCCCCGATCGTAACGAGATAGCTGCTCGCCTCACGCTTGACCTGGACATGGTCGAGCAGGGCATCGACCGCGCTGGACAGCCGACGGTCCTCAGGGTCGCCCATGTTGACGAATTCAGGATCGTTGGCAAGGTCGAGTGCCTGGACCACCTGTAAGGCGCTTGGTTTGGAATTGATCAGGTTCACTTCGGTATCGAGCCGCGCTTCTGTGACCTGCGGCGATGTCGACGTGTCCGCCTTGTCGGTGATGGATCGCGACGACGGATCGATCTTCAATATCGTGGTCGAGCGATATTGCGGCGTCATCAGGAACGTCGCGGCGATCGTCGCAGCGGCGATCGCAAGCGTGACCCCGATGATCACGAATTTGCGGCGCATCAGGATCCCGAACAGATCGCCGATCCCCATTTCGCCTGATGTCGGCGAGGTTGGATAGCGCTGATAGGGGCCCGCGGGCCGGGGATCGATAGCGTTCATTGCGTCACCTTACACATCGGTCAGCGGCTGAGGACAAGCGAAACCATACCCTGCAATTCATTGAAGGTCTGGCCGGAAAAATTACCCGAACTGTTACGGTCGAGATAACGAACGCCGGCTTTCACGCCCAGTTCGGGGGCGAACATGAACGTGCCTTCGCCCCGCACGCTCAAAAAGTCGTCGTTCCGATCGATGCCGACGAAATCGTTCATCTGATAACCCGCCGCGGCGGTCAGTATGAAGTTGCGCAGCAATTCATGATCGGCGCGAAGCTCGAACGTATTCGCGACATAACCGCTTGACGTCGCGTTGATCGCTTCCTCGATACTGCGGACGGCCGCGAGGCTGATCGTCGTGAGTCCCGACGGAAAATATTCGACCCGCGCGTCATAGGTGAAGTTCGAGATCGTCCGATAGACATTGTCTGCGGCAAAACCACGACGGATATACCCCGCGCCGATTTGCGCCCGGACCAGCGCGCTCAAGTCGAAGCTGACCCCGCCAAGCACGCGCGCTTCCGAACCGTCGCGGTTGGGGATGCCAGGTGCGATGGTGTCGACGCGATGATTGATCGACGACAGATCGATCTCCCCGAAGACCGCCGTCGCGGGGGTTAGGGCGTATTCCAGACGCCCCGCGCCGCGCACGACGGTCCTGTCCCTGATGTCGAGATTGAACACCGTGCCCGTGGCCAGCGTGATATCGTCGAAATTGAAATTGTTCACGTCCGCCGCCAGCATGCCGCGGACGCGCCCGAAGCGCGTCGTCCCGCGCGCGCCGGCGGTCACCTGAACATATTGGGCGGGCTGGATCGCGCTGTCGGGCACCGAGCTGGAAAACTGGTTTTGATAATCGCGACGCACTTGCGCGAAGCCGACGACGTTCGATTCGCGCGTGATGTCGTATCGGCCATCGACCCGTGCGTGATAGCCGCTTTGATTGCGGATCGTTTCCTTGAAGAAGCGACGCAGATCAAGCCCGCCGGTAACCCGGAGGTCATGGTTCGACCAGCGGCTTTGCAACCGCAGTTCGGGGTCGATTTCGGCATAGGCGTCGCTGCGCGTGTTGGTCGGCGTATTGAAGACGTTGTCCGAATAGCCGATTCCGGTTTCCAGCTTCGGGTAAAGGAGAAACCCGCCCAGTCCGATTCCCTGCGCTTCATATTCAGGTCGTTGCCGTTCAGTGACCGCAATATTCCGACCGCGATCGGACGTGTCGGGAAGGGGGCTGTCGAGGAACGCGCCGACCGTCTGCGCGGACGTCGGGGCGGCCGCAAGCATCGCCAGGGCGGCGGCGGCGGCCGGGCGGCTGGCATAAATTGCTCGATTCACCACGGAACTGCCATCCGAAAACCCCCGAAATATGCTTGACCGACGCACCCCTGCACGAGCCCCCTCGACGGGCAATGCGCTTCGGCCGGTTCGTTGTCCCGGCTGCCCGAGCCAGGGGCCTTGCCACTGCTCAGAAATAGCGCTCGACAACCTTGACCGTGTCGCCCGGATAGATTTTCAGCGCCGGGCCGACCGGCACCTTCACTTCCTGGTTCGACCCCTGACGGGTGAGCAGGACGAAATTCTTGTTGGCCCGATAGGTGAAGCCCTGCGCGCTGGCGATGGCCTGATCGACCGTCAATCCGGGCGTATATGGCAGTTCGCCCGCCTTGTTGACTTCGCCGAGCACATAGAATGGCCGGAACGTCAGCACCTCCGTGGTGACCTTCGGGTCGCGAAGATACCCATTGGCCAGCCGCGCGGCCAATGCGTCGCTCAGCTCGGCTGCGGTCTTGCCCCCGGCATCGACCTGGCCGACCAGGGGAAACGCGATCTGACCATCCGACGGGACCGTGAATTCACCGCTCAGCGTCGGTTCGTTGAACACGTTGATCCGCACCTTGTCGGTCGCGGCAAGTCGATACACGGGTTCGGGCATCGAGGTGACGGCCGCCGTATCGGGGTCGAGCCCATAGGAAGACGAGGCGCAGGCGCCAGTCATAAGTGCAATAGCCAGCGCCAGATACTTCAACTCAAGGCCTCCCAGGCAGCACTCATCGAATTGCGCTTGTCATGCCGTTTTCCCGAACCAATCGCAAGGGGCGATTGCTGCGCCTGCTCAGTTTTGGGACAGGTCGACCCGTCGCCAGGTTCGCGCTAACCGGGCGAACCCGCTATATTGCGGGGCTATGGCCGTTCGATCGTCTTTTCTCTTGCTGGATGCAATGCACAATGAGAAACATGGTGACGGCAATTGTGCAGGCGTGGCAGGGTTCGCATACGCTGCCGGTCGATTGTGGGGCGATCGGAAGCGGGGCAGTCGGATGCCGGGTTCGATCCATATGATCGGGCAGGCCCGGTTTTTTTCGGATATGCCCATTCATCTGGACAGGCGGGACGTGGGGCGTCGTCGCGTTTGTCGACTGTACGCTGATGTCGCTTCAACGCCCGTTGATTGATTGGAGACTGCGATGCTGGTGATATTGGGGATCGTGGCTGCAGCCTCTTTTCTGCTCTTTGTTCATCCTTACGCGATCTATCCGCTGTCGCTGTCGTTCATGCCGCGGCGCGACGTCCGCAAAACGCCGGCGCGCATTCGATTTTCGCTGCTGTTTTCTGCATTTAACGAAGAATCGGCATTGCCCGCGAAGATCGCCAATCTGCGCGCGTTGAAGGCGCGCCACCCCGATCTCCAGATCCTCGCTTATTGCGATCTGTCGACCGACCGGACGGTGGAGATGCTGCGAAAGGAATCCGATGTCGTCGACGTGATCGCCGCGACGCAGCGGACGGGCAAGGCGACGGGCATGGCGCGCCTAGTCCGAAAGGCGGAGGGCGACGTGTGCATCTTTACCGATGCCAACGTTGTCCTCGATCCCGACAGTATCGACATATTGGCCAGCTATTTCGGCGATCCCGACGTCGGCGGGGTCGCGGGCTCGCTCCATTACATCAATGACGACGCCAGCCCAACCGCCCATGCGGGGGGATTATATTGGCGGTTGGAAGAGGGCATCAAATCGCTCGAATCGCGTACCGGTTCGATCATGGGCGCGGACGGATCGATCTTTGCGCTGCGTCGTGAAATCTATCCCGAGGTGCCACCGCATCTGCTCGACGACATGATCACGTCGATGTCGGCGCCGATCAACCGGCTGCGGCTGGTATTCGCTCCCGACGTCGTCGCCTATGAGAAGAATGCGACGTCATCGAGCGACGAGTTCCGCCGCAAACGCCGCATCGCCTGTCGCGCGTTCAATACCCATCGTTATCTGTGGCCGGTCATTCGTGAACGGTTCGATGCGGTCGATCGCTACAAATATCTGTCGCACAAATTCCTGCGCTGGTTCGGTCTCATCCCGCTATGCGTCTGTTTTCTCGCGACGCTTGGTTGCCTGCTCCTGGCGGGATCGCCCAGGCTTGCGGGGGGGCTGGTACTCGCGGCAGGCATATTCTTCCTGCTCGGCGTCGCGCGCGTCAAACCCTTTTCGGTCGCCAACGAACTGCTCATCGCGGTCGTCGCGACCTTCCTCGGCATCATCGATTCGGTGAGGGGCAAGACCTATCAGACCTGGACCCCGGCCCAGTCGCGCAATTGAGATCGCGTCGGACATCCGCGATCACCGTTGCGTTCTTCACGTCGGCGTCATCCGGATTTCATGCGGACGATCGTAACGACGATGCATGGACGACCTGTCTTTCAAAGTGAGCGCCTGGTGCGCTGCGGTGGCGATGCTGCTCTTATTCTGGGTCGGGGTCGGATCGCTCGCCCGCGGCGAGATCGACCGCACCGATGTCGGCTCGGCGCGCGTTGGCGCGGTTCGAGGGATGGACGTGAGGATCGATTTGGCTGCCAAGGCGATGGCTGAAAAAAATTTGCCGAGGCATTTGTCGTAGCGATTTAGTAGTCGCCGATTCGCATGAGGCGCGTATCGCCGCGACATATCGGTGATGCGCCAGCGATCGGCCCGGCATCATTCCGATCGCGCCATCCGGTCGCGTCGCGGACAGTGCGCGGCTGGACTGTTGGGTTGGCTGGACTTTTGAGCCGCTGAATTCTATACCGGTCGATATGGAAACATCGGTATCTGTTATCGACAAGCCCGGCACCGCCGCCGCCGTCGCTTCTCCTTGTGCGACGGCCAAGGGACGCCCGCGCGAATTCTGCGTCGATGCGGCACTTGCGGCGGCGCTGCGCGTGTTCTGGACGAAGGGCTATGAGGGCGCGTCGCTTACCGATCTGACCGACGCGATGGGGATCACGCGCCCCAGCCTCTATGCGGCGTTCGGCAACAAGGAGTCTTTGTTCAACAAGGCGCTGGACCTCTATGAGGAGGAGAAGCTCGCTTACATGCGCGGTGCGCTCGCACAGCCGACCGCGCGCGCCGTCGCCGAGTGCTTCCTGCGTGGCGGGCTCGCCAATCAAACGGGGCAGAACGATCCGAAGGGATGCCTCGGGGTCATCAGCGCGGTGGCGTGCGGGGCCGAGGCCGAATCGATCCGAGCGGCGGTGGTCGAACGCCGCCGATCGGCACACCGTGCGCTCGTCGACCGCTTCGCGCGTGCCAAAATGGAGGGCGATCTGCCCGATCACGTCGATGTCGAGGGGCTGACCAGCTATCTGATCGCGATCATGCAGGGGATGGCGGTGCAGGCGAGTTCGGGTGCATCCTGTACGGAACTTGCCAGGCTGATCGAGACCAGCATGGCGGTGTGGCCGAGCGCCTGAGACGCGATAAAGCCGATATGCGATAAATCTACCGATCGATACAGAAAGTTGTTGACGCATCGGAGCCACCTTATATACCGACCGGTATGGAAAGCGGCGACGGACGCTGCACAGCGAAGGACGAAGGGGCGTGGCAATGGCGTATCTGGCATTTCAGGAAAATATCGGGGATCAGCCGACGGCCCTGCCACCATCGATGTCAGCCTCACTGGCGCCATCGACCGGTTCGGTCATGCGCGATGTGTCGGGGCCCATCACCGA
>Ga0115547_1001696_pt1 | contig 12907 bp, 15 predicted proteins | sample COGITO_mtgs_1004_3_FD_87185 | JGI IMG/M metagenome (GOLD analysis project Ga0115547, IMG submission 87185) | Pelagic marine microbial communities from North Sea - COGITO_mtgs_100420 | ecosystem: Environmental > Aquatic > Marine > Epipelagic | place: Germany:Helgoland, sampling site Kabeltonne...
AAAAGTGTATAGTAAAAAAAAAATTGAAGTAGAAAAGGAGTAGGGTATATAGGATAACACAAACACCAAAAAGCCAAAATGTCGACCACTCTCGAATCGCGCGTAGCACTCCTGGAGGCCCAGCTGGCAGAGTTGACGAAGCCGACGAAGGCGAAGAAGGAGAAGAAGGAGAAGTCAGAAGAGCCGAAGAAGAAGCGGGGAACGTCGGGGTACCTAGTGTTTGCTAAGGAGACGCGTCCAGAGGCGAAGCAGTTGTTGATGGACGGTGGTAACGAGACCCCAAAGCCAACAGAGGTTCTAACTCAGGTGGCGAAGCAGTGGCGCGAACTGGGCGATGAGGAGAAGGGTGAATGGAACGAGAAGGCGAAGGCGATCAACTCAGGTTCCGAGTCAGAGGCAGATCCGGAACCAGATGCAGAGCCGGAACCAGAGGCAGCACCAGTAGTGGAGAAGAAGGAGAAGAAGGAGAAGAAGGCGAAGAAGGAGAAGAAGGCGAAGAGTGAGAGCGGGAGTGATGCAGAGTAGGCGAAAAGCGAGAGTGAGTGAATAAGTGTGTGTGTGTGTGTGTGTGTGTGTGTGTGTGTGCATGTGTGTAATTTTCTTTTTTTTTGTTAAAAAAGAAGAGAGAAAAAAAGGTATATCTGACTTAAGATGAGAATTTTTCAAAAAAAAATCTCTAAAAAAAAAAGAACGAAAAGTGTACAGTATAAAAAAAATTGAAGTAGAAAAAGTGTAGGGTATAGTGTATTTCACAAACCACCAAACACCAAAAAGCCAAAATGTCGACCACTCTTGAATCACGCGTAGCATTCCTGGAGGCCCAGCTGGCAGAGTTGACGAAGCCGACGAAGGCGAAGAAGGAGAAGAAGGAGAAGTCGGAAGAGCCGAAGAAGAAGCGGGGAGTGTCGGGGTACCTAGTGTTTGCGAAGGAGACGCGTCCAGAGGCGAAGCAGTCACTGATCGACGGGGGTAACGAGGCCCCAAAGCCAACGGAGGTTCTAACTCAGGTGGCGAAGCAGTGGCGCGAACTGGGTGATGATGCGAAGGGTGAGTGGAACGAGAAGGCGAAGGCTATAAACTCAGGTTCAGAGTCAGAGTCGGAACAAGAGGCAGAACCAGTAGTGGAGAAGAAGGATAAGAAGGCGAAGAAGGAGAAGAAGGCGAAGAGTGAGAGCGGGAGTGATGCAGAGTAGGCGAAGAGTGAGAGCGGGAGTGATGCAGAGTAGGCGAAGAGCGAAGAGCGGTAGTGAGTGAATAAGGGTGTATGTGAATAAGGGTGTGTATGTGTGTGCATGTGTGTAATTTTCTTTTTTTTTTTATTTTAAAATGAAAGAATGGACAGAAAAATGAAAGAATGGACAGAAAAATGAAAACATCCAATAAAATAAATAATTAAAATCTCTCAAAAATAATTTTAAAAAACGAAAAAAAGAAAGAAAAAAGAAAGAAACGAAGATAGAAAGATAGAAATGAATATATATTTTTATTTATGAGAAGATTCAAATACTTTCCCATAATATTCCTTTATAGAAGATTCAAATACTTTCCTTCAGAATATTCCTTTATAGAAGATTCGAATACTTTCCCAAAATATTCCTTTATAGAAGATTCAAATACTTTCCTTCAGAATATTCCTTTATAGAAGATTCGAATACTTTCCCATAATATTCCTTTATAGAAGATTCAAATACTTTCCCATTTCGAATTTAAATACCGGTATATGGAAATCTCACTCATTTCTGACTTAGGGGTAAATTAGGGTGCGACATAGGATCGAATGACAAAATTTATTTAAATATTGGATAAAAATATGAAAATAAATTGGGGTGTATGAGAGAATGCATGGTATCTAATAATAATTAAATAAATCTCTCAAATATTATTTTATAAAAACGGAAAAAATAATAAAATTATATAAAAATAAAATAAATATATTTATATATATGAATAATACAAAGAGTATTAAACGTATATGTTATACAGGAATAGGTTCACGAAATAGCGGTAATCATACAAGAAAACAATTTATGTCTATAGCAAATAAAAGTTTTAAACCGGAGTGTTCCGAATATAAAAAGTCATCAAAATGTAAATCATGCAGAAAAAAAAGACAACTAATCAAAGCAAATAAAGGATTACCAAATTATAAAGATAATAGTAAAAAAGAAAAAAAATATATGAAAAAATATCTCAGGTTGAATGAGTTATGTTTAAAATGTGAAAATAAAAATACAAAAAAATGTAACTTTAAAGATTATATTAAATATTCGGGTGCGAATATAGGAAAGTGTAAAAAATAAATCTCTCAAATATTATTTTATAAAAACAAAAAAAAACTATAATTTCTTTAAACACATACACACATACACACACATAACCCATTAAGCAACCGAATTCACTCTACGTAGTTGAGCATTTTGAGCATGGCCATCATCGAAGTCCCCAAGAACTCCTCGACACGGGGCGAGTTAGACCCAGGGAAGCTATTCAGGTAAGCTCTAGGTAATGAGGCGATGAACTTGAGATCGAACTGTGTACTGTCGATCCTCGTCCTACAGAGAAAGCACTTGATGTGGTTGTCGCTCCTATGCTTACACATGGAGGCGATATCGTCTTGATAATGCTGACCACAAACACGGTGTCCATTAGGGCAGGTAATGGGCATGCATATTTCACCGTAGCAAATGGAGCACTCGTTCTCGGGGTCAACCACTGGTTCGGGTTCAGCAACAGCAACAGGGACAGGGACGGGAACAGGGACAGGGACAGGGACACGGGCATTGGGAGCGAACGCGTGAAAAGGCCCGACCGCAGGAACCACCCTACTCCAACTGGCATGTGGGACAGCTACCGGAATTCCACTTGAGTTGACAGGTATGGCGCGCATGAAGATGCGGTGGTGGGTTCCACAACGTCCAGAGATGTCGCGGAAGGCAGTGACTTTACGCGTACACTGGGTTCCGTTAGCACACGTGCCGACGCACTGAGGAAAGACCGTAGAGTAGGCGAAAGTCATCTGGGGGTTTGCGCGGGTTCGTGGTGTTGAGGTCTCCCATTAGTAGCGTAACTCTCAGCTTCAATTTTTTTTTCACTATACAGATTATGGGGTGCGAAGTTCGGGGTGGGTACGAAGTTCGGGGTCAGAAAACATACTCATATCTGGAAATCTCACTCATTTCTGACTTAAGGGTATATGGTGGGTGTAGGGGGGGGGCGAAGTTCGGGGACGATCTCAGGGGGCGAATAGGGGGTCGGAGGGTCCGTCGGAGAGGCCGATGGGCTGGTATATCACCATTTCCAATAATCTTTGTCCACAAGATGCCTTGCTTTCTCTTTTGTCACAAATCTTATCGGCCATTTATGTTTCATTAATTCACTATGACATGTATTGTGTATATCAGCTTTAATGTTGCGCAATATCGGTGTGTGAGGAGATTTATCAGTTAATGATGCAAGCTTATCGAGTACACATTTTTCTCTAATTTCCTGCATATTAGCCCATGTTCCTTTCTCCACCTGTAGCACTGGCTCCTCTCCCCCCCCGCCTCTAGCACTGGCTCCTCTCCCCCACCCCCCCCCTCATATTCTTCTTCGAATTCTTCTTCGAATTCCTCCTCATATTCTTCTTCGAATTCTTCCTTCGCCTAAATTCATTCTTTCTCTTTCTCGATTTATGAAATTTCCGGGTGACTCCCATATAATATTATATAACTATTTTATAAAATCTCTCAAAAACCATTTTCAAAATACCAAAAATATATAAAAATATTTAAATTTATATATATTTTATATTAAAATCCTTATCAAAGATTTATCTTATCTATTTTTTACCTTTTCTCTGTATAGCATGAGAATCAACATATTTTTTACTTCTCTCTGTATTTACTTTTAAAATATTTATAAAAAATTTAGCGATCGTCGGAGAAAAATGTTTAATCAATAATGCCTCGCCATAAATACATAAAGAAGATAAAACCAATCCCAAAAATACAACAATAAACCACACTAACGAGTGCGAAACAATATGATTATGAATAATATGATCAATTAATGTCATACCAGACAATACATATCTATTAGGTAACAAATATGTAGTAAAACAAATAATAGCCGCCTTGGACATCCCAGCGGCAATATTTTTATGAACAACCGCCGATCTTACAACAATAAATATGATAGACATTACAGCAACATAATTAATTAGAGTTTGACTTATATACCCAATAAGCGGAGTATCATCAGTATATAAATACTTAAAAATGTTAGATTTAAATGGACCGTCGTCAAACGAAAAAGAGGTAGCAATTAAATCGACATTAGGAAAATAAACCTCTAAAAAATCATACAACTTAAATTTAAAAAGCAAAAATGGAACTAAGCAAATTACAATAATAAAAAATAACACAGAACCAAAAATATTTTTATTTATAAGTTCAGGAGAAATATTACGTCCTAATAATTTATCAAATTTGCCCTCTAATTGTTTCAAGCTTTTCGAAAATACATTACCTCCTTCTGTGCCAGCGCCTGTGCCTTTATCTTGATCCATATTATTTTTGTTACCAACTTCTAAAAATGAATTATCCATTTTTCTTATATAATAAAAATATAATATATTATATAAAAAAGAGTTATATCTCTCAATTTTTATTATAAAACAAAACAAAAATAACAAAAATATTATATTTTATTTCTAAATACTCAATAAAAACAAACCAACAAACCAACAAACCAACCAATTTAAATTATTATATCCAATTTCCCACATTTATCCAATTATCTAAATTCCGACTTATTGTATAATCCGACTCCCCTCGTTCGATCATCGAGGAATATCCATCCGCATACCTCCTCGCTTCAGCCCTCGCTTGAGCCCTCCTCGCCACAACCAACCTCGGTCCTACCCAATTGCTCCTCCGCCGTATAACAGGAGGTGTCATAATCTCCTCTGGTAAGACATATATATTCTGTATATCAGAATTACGATTAATATTCTGATTATGAATAAGATTATTAATCCGAGTATTCTCATTATTCTCATCATTATTCTCATTATTCTCATTATTCTCATTATTCTCATTATTCTCAATATTGTTTATACCCATATCAACAGCCCACCGACTCCCTTCATCATTATAATTATTATCGTCTATTTCGCATCGAGCAGTAATACTCGTCCTACATAATGGACAATCAGTCCCCCCAGATAAGGTCCATCTATTCAAGCATGCCATATGAAACCAATGCGAACAAATTGTCAAAATAGAGTCATCTCCATCAGCAAATTCTTCCATACAAATCGAACATGATACAGAATCAACTTCATCGGGACTCATAATAAAATCTCTCAATAATCAATAAACAATAAATCAACCAATAAACCAAACAAAAAATATATAAAATCTATTTCAATTTTTTTTAAATCAGTTAATCAACCGACAGGCCATGCTAGTCGGTTGCGCGCTATTAATGGCTCAATTAATAAATTATATAAATCTTCGCTCTCTAAAAATGCATTATCATTTGCCTCATCAATTTCAATATCTAATAATTTGTGAACCAATATTTTAAACGCCCGAACAATATCTTTATAAATCGGACTATTACGTTCACTCACAAATTCATTTAACCCATTATAAATTTTCCCTAAAATTCTTATCCAAGCCTGATTTTTTCGATCGCGTATAGTAAATCTCATCGATGCCGTAACATCACCAAGTATTTCTCTCAAATTATCATCATCCATCTCAAAATGCAAAGTATCAGGATCATCCGATTCATGTTCTAATAAATCGCGAAGTAGTCGCCTAACCTTCCTTTTATCGGAATAATTACCTACGTTTTTTTGAAGCATCGTAGCGGCAGAATCGCGTTTCACCAAACCCAAAAATTCCTTTTCTATATCACGATCCAAATCCAATTTTCTCAATTCGGTAGCCTTCCTAGTATAGTTACGCGATGTAAATCCTCTCCCCATACCCCGACTTCGAGTCTTGTTACGACTCCGTTTTTTACCTCGTCTTCGACTCTTTCCTCGCCCCAATCGACACCAAATTTTTTGAGTATTAACCATAATACAATAATATAATACAATAATATAATATAATATAATAAAATAAAATACAATATAATACATATCAAAACCTCGCCATAAGGAACTGTTTTAAACTATCTCACTTTTATATTGTTTTAAATGAAACCAGTCAACATCTTCATTATGAACTATAATTGGATTTAATTTAAAAGTTTTTTGTAATGCAGTTATAAATTGTATATGTTTTTTTTGGTCAATCAATCCGGACTGTAAAGCGCTTAAATAAGTTGCAAATCCACCAATTTTTTTATTACTTTTAAATTTAATAAAGACTTTGGTATTTGTTCCTATATTACACGGTGAAGTTTTTATAAAATTATTATATTTTTTACATTTTATTTCATTCCAAGTCGGATATAAATTCCATTTTTTGAAAGGAATAGCTTGTAAATATATTTTGTTTTTTGTATGAACATTAAATGGTTTATTTTTTTGGGTTTGTATTAAATTGTTTCCTAATTTTATATTATTACTTAAAAAAGATTGTAATTTGGGATTTAAAAAATCGGTATATCCTTTATCTTCTTTTGTAAAATCGATTTCTATTGATATTTTATTAATTTTATTAGGTCTCCCAGTCTTTTTAGTTTTTCTTGCTATCTTAATTTTTCTTGCTATCTTAATTTTTCTTGCAGTTTTTAAAGTTTTAATCATTATATATAAAAGAGTTATAATAACTATATACCGTTATTATAAAATTTGCAAACTTTGTTGATTAATTATGGATATTTGTCCATGTTTAAACATATAAAATACTTTTAAAATCATAAACAAAAAAACAACTTAAATATATAACACTATATTAAATCATACTCCTATAGCTCAGTTGGTTAGAGCGTTGGTCTTATGAGCCGAAGGTCGGCGGTTCAATCCCGCCTGGGAGTATTTTTTTCAGTTCCTGTAGTGTAATTGGTCAGCACAGAAGACTTTGAATCTTCAAATCCGAGTTCAAATCTCGGCAGGAACTATTTTTTTCTTTTATCCATGTAATGCTCCGTTAGCTCAGTTGGTTAGAGCGTGCGGCCGTTAACCGCGAGGTCACTGGTTCGATCCCAGTACGGAGCGACCTTTTTTATGGGGTCATGTCCCCATACGACGATTTTTATGGGGTCATGTCCCCATACGACGATTTTTATGGGGCGATTTCCCCACAATGCACGGATGCCCGAGTGGTCTAAGGGGTACGACTTAAGATCGTATAGCGAAAGCTTCGTGGGTTCGAACCCCACTTCGTGCAACCAGGGATACATCCCTTGCCCCCGTGGCCTAATTGGATAAGGCACCAGACTTCTAATCTGGGGACTGTGGGTTCGAGTCCCACCGGGGGCTAAAAACCTAACCTAACCTTCTTCTAACCTAACCTTCTTCTAACCTAACCTTCTTCTAACCTAACTTTCTAACCTTTTTTATACATACAATAATTCAAATACTTTCATTCAAAATTTATATATATTATTTCATAATAATATACATAAAAATAATATATTACAATAATTTATAACTGTTTATGACAGATCAAGTCAATGACGAAGAATTATCACCAATACAAATATTAGTAGAAACAACAATTTCTGATTTAAAACAACGATTCGGAGAAACAAGAATAACTGCAAATACAATACATTTAATTTTAAAAGAAGTAATAGAATTAGTAGACCATTTTTTGTGTCCAGGATCCGAAAAGAAAGAACACGTAATAACAATCGTAAAAGCCCTAGCAAATGATTTAGTAGACAACGTACACGAGAAAAGAATCATACTTGAAATGATTGATAAAAGAATACTCGAAAATACAGTAGATTTAATTATACTTGCAACAAAGGGAGAATTAAATATAAATAACAAAAAAACACAGAAAAAGATTACTTCATGTTGTAAATCATTTATCCCAATAGTAATAGATACAGTAATACATATAATTAATTCAGTCAATGAAAGAAAAGTAAAAAGACAAGAAACAAGACAAACAACAAAACAAACAAAAGAACAAACAAAAGAACAAACAACAAAACAAACAACAAAACAAACAACAAAACAAACAACAAAACAAACAACAAAACAAACAAAAGAACAAACAAAAGAGAATATAGTTATCGCTCACCAAACAGAATTATCAATAGAACTACCAGTAGAAACATAAAATATCAATTAATAAAATATCAATTAAAAATAACAACACTATATATATGAATAAAAAACTTACTTTAGGAGTAATACTATTATTATTACTGATAATTCTAATTCCCATTTTAACACCAATACTTAAGAACATTTTTAACAATAAAATAATAGAAGGAGTCACCCCAGCAACCCCAGCAACCCCAGCAACCCCAGCAACCATCACATGTAAAAGTAAAAATTTGTCTATACATGACGCATATAAGTGTATGTTGAAAGATTTTAATAATGATATAACAAGTATAAAAAAGAAGTTACAGATTGGATTAAGTGATACTTTATACAACGATTTAATAATAGAAAAAAAGTTAACAGTTGATGGAACGGAAATAACAATCCCCGCTTTTAAGGAAAGTATATTGAACGGTACGAAAATCTCAACAGAGTTAATTAACGCATTTAACAAACCAATACCTAATAAGGATGCATTCAACGCCGTAGAAATCGTGATACCAACATTACTCATACAATCATTAATTCACAATTTAGAAAGCTATAAAATTCTTCCCCAAATATTACGTAGCACAGTAGAAAGATAATAAATCCAAAACAATAAATCCAAAACAATAAATCCAAAACAATAAATCCAAAACAATAAATCCAAAACAATAAATCCAAAACAATAAATCCAAAACAATTAAATATATATTTAATATAATAATGCCCCCATTATCACATATTTCACTGACTCCCAATGCAATAGGAACTAATAACTCCTCGTCACAAGCCCAAGCACAAGCACAAGCACAAGCACAAGCACCAGCACAAGCACAGACACAAGCACAAGCACAAGCACAAGCACAGACACAAGCACAGACACAAGCACAGACACAAGCACAGACACAAGCACAAGGACAATCTATAGAAGAGCAAATCGCACAAAATTTAAACAACATACGCGACGACAAACAGAAAATCCAAGAATATATCCAAGTCCGCAACAATGCAACTGATCCAAACATAGATATAACCACAACTGCCGCTCGTCTAGATTACACTTCAATTGAAAATAAAAGTCTTAGTTTACAAATGATAATATTATCAAGCATATTATTAATCATTGTTATAGCAATAATAATAGCCTATATGTCATAAACAAACCAAACAAACAAACAAACCATTTAAACATATATCTCAAATATATCATTATTCACAAATAAATGGATAACGATATATACCCAAATCCAGCATATGTAAAAAACTTATGCGATCTATTTGATCCAAATATTTATAACAAAATAATCCTAAAAAAACACACCACAAGAACACCATCAGATTTAATATTCGAAAAACGCGACAACAAAGAAACCAAATTCATGATCAATTTCATTTCAAACACCAGAATCGAAGTAACAGTCCCAATAAAATACAAAAACTACCTTTATACAACTGACTTCAACCCACAACCCAACCCACAACCCAACCCACAACCCAACCCACAACCCAACCCACAACCCAACCCACAAACAAACAGTTTAGACCATATATATGAATATTTAAGGTATCACATATCATTCCAAACACACCAATAACAAAAGAAACAAATAATATTATATTACAAATGGATTTCAAATTGTTAATTATATTAACATTACTTATTACATTTATATCACATAGATCCAATATCTCAATAAATCTCAATAAAATATTATCATCCATATTATTATCAACATCAACATCATCATTATCAAAATCATCATTATCAGCATCTAGAAAATCATCAACACCATATATATCATTTTTATCATATTTCCAACCAATAAATAATCTAAAGATAAAACCACAAAATAAATTAAATATCCCTACGATGACGCCATCAATTCTCAATAAATATTTAACAAGATCGAAACATCGTCAAACAACAACAACAACAACAACAACAACAACAACAACACCAACAACACCAACAACAACACCAACAACAACAACAACAACAACAACAACACCACCAACCCCAGAAGAAATATTAGAATCTTTACAACAATTTATTTTAACAACTCCATTAACATCAAAAAATCTTCCCCTAATAATTAAACATTTAATGGAAGAAGTCGAAAAAACAACATTAACCGGACAAAAAAAGAAAAACCTTGCATTATATATCTTCAAAAAAACGTTAACAGATTTACCAGAAGGCGAAGACGCAATAGTATTATTAATATTAATAGATAACGGAACAATCGACAACCTAATAAATGTAATAAGCAGTGCATCAAAAGGCAAATACAAAATCAACACCTTACACAACCCACAACCAACATTAAATAAATCGTCATGTGGTCATTGCAACTTTGACAAGACCCCATATAAATCGTCGTATGGGGGCAAGACCCCATATAAATCGTCTACGCAAAAAATAGGTTGTATGCCATACTTCAACAAAACCACTCAATAAAAAAACACACCACCCAGCCATATCATTCCACTATCCCACTCCACATCAAACTATCGCGTGTGGGGCGATTTCCCCACTCCATATCAAACTATCGCGTGTGGGGCGATTTCCCCACTCCATATCAAACTATCGCGTGTGGGGCGATTTCCCCGCCCCCATTCTACGCATTAAAACTCGACGGCATCTTCCCCCAAGTCAGCGGAATAGTCGAGAAGTCAACCTCACAATTCCGAGCATTCTCCGCATCTTCCTCATCATACTCCCGATCATCATCTCCCGTCGACGACGACAACTCATTATCCGTAGCAACTTCCGTGTCCGACTCATCCTCAACTTCATCGCACATGCCCAACGCATGAAACGGATTCAACACCACAACAACTGAAAGCCCACCTGTCTTATTCTGTACTCGAGATATCTTAACCCGTTCAACCGTCGCCTTCTTAACCTTCACCGAACAGTACCCAGCAGTATGCCCCTTCCCCCCACAATTCCTGCACTCAATCTGTGCCAGAAACTTGCAAGTCAACTTTCCACCAGGACCGCGAACATTGTGACTAGTATAGTCATCGCGACCGGCATCACGGCAAATCTTGCAGAACATCGTACGCACTGTCGATTGCACGGTCGATTGCATATTCGATTGCTTGTATAGTTGTTGTTTGTACATCACTAATACAATCCCAATAAGAGAAATCAATTTTTTTTATATCATACACAAATCACCAATCGCAAGGCTCCAATCACAAAGCACCACCTTTCTTATCGCCCTCTCCATCCTTAGCAAAAAACCGACAATATTTTTTATAAAACACATATAAATCATAATCACTAAGCCCATCTAAAATATTTTTATCATTAAAAGAAACCAATTCTTGCAACAAACTCCCTCCAGATTTTTCAGGATGAATATACTCTTTAGGTAAACAGATAACATTACATAATCGAGGAAAACACACAGAAAACGAATCATGAATTAAAAAACTTAACCAATGTTTTTTCCTCAATTCAGCATTTAAAATCTCTTGTTGAAACATACGATCAATAATTAAAAACCCAGTATTTAAATACAAAATAGTATTTATATACTTCTTCTTTGCTAAAAACAAAATCGCCAACCGATTTTTTTGTTTTTGATTCAAAATATTATCTCCATGCCTCAACGAAATAAAATAGCGAATTTCATTTTTAACATCTTTTAAATGTGTTATTATTTTAGCTTTATAATCATCTATTCTTTTAATAATGGAAAAAATATTAGTATTATAAATAATTGGATACCTATATCGAATAACTTGCGGAATAATAAATTGATTTGTCTGCTTAATATCACTAATCTTTTCCTGAATAATATTAATATTATCTTTCAATGAATCAACTAATGCATTTTCGGCAATATTATACTTTTCTTCTTCTCCCCTAACACATACCCCACACACATCACTAATACCCTTATCATCGCCCTTACCACAACAGTTAGTCGTTTTATACAAATCTATATTACTAAATAATAAAATCTGCCCAGATTGAAACTCCACGAACGTTTGCAAAGTATCATATTGATGACTCGATGTTTTATATGCCTGCGCGGCCGCATCCAATTTCATAAAACTAACAATAGAAAGTAAAAAAGTAAGAAAGGCATTCAACCCAGAGAGAATATATGTTCCATATGTTATTTTTTCAAGCGGAGACTGAGCAACACTGCATACCGAAGTAATAAAAATAGCAGGCATCATCAATCTATTTAACCAATTTACAGTATAACTTCGCGCTTCCATATAAATAATTTTTTGTCCTTTTAAATAACTCGCCAATATATCTAATGCCGAAGAATATTTATGTATAGAATCTAAACCATAATATTTATTAATTTGATATTTCACATCATTATATGTCAATTTTCTTTGTCTCTTGTTCCCACTATCATGAAAACCATTTTTATCAAAACCATCATCATCATCAAAACCATTTTTATCATTACTTAAATCCGAACAAATATCAGAATCAGTGGGCTCACTTCCTATACCCAATATATAATTTTCATCCATCGACAATTCATCATCATCGTCGAGCCATTCGCCCTGTCGATTTGAAATTTTAGGTAATTCAATCGATACATCACTACAATCAAACCTTTCTACAATAATATTTTGCAAATCAACAAACCGCATTATATTTTATATTTTATAATTACTATAATAAAATATAAAATATAAAACAACCCAACCTACACACCT
>Ga0115547_1001697_pt1 | contig 12906 bp, 9 predicted proteins | sample COGITO_mtgs_1004_3_FD_87185 | JGI IMG/M metagenome (GOLD analysis project Ga0115547, IMG submission 87185) | Pelagic marine microbial communities from North Sea - COGITO_mtgs_100420 | ecosystem: Environmental > Aquatic > Marine > Epipelagic | place: Germany:Helgoland, sampling site Kabeltonne...
AACAGGGTCTAGTTTTTCTTGTTCTGCAAGCAAAGTAACATCACGTCCAAAGTTGTCTAAGACGGGTGTTTTTGTTTTTTTATTGCTTTTGGATTCCGATGTTGGGATAAAAGGATTTTCTTTTTCTTCACCCTCATTCTTCTCTTCAGGAAAGGATGAAGTAGCAGAGATGTCATCATAAGTGTCTGTATCATTGGCCAACATAAGCTTGAATTGTTCTTTAACTAAATCGTAATCGACATTTAATTTTGTCAACAATTTAGTCGTAGGATCATTTTCATTTCTTAAGATACAAAGTAAAAGGTGAACAGTATTAATTAACTCGCTTTGAAAGAGTTTTGCCTCCAAAAACGTTGTTTTTAATGCACGTTCAGCTTGTCTTGTAAGATGAAGATTTTTTTTGTCATTTATTAATTGTGCATCCTCTAGAGCTGCTGGATTTAAGATTTCTACTTTTCTTCTTAATTCGTCTAAGTTGATCTCGATAGAGTTAAGAATAGCTATGGCTTTGCCGCCTCCATCTCTTAAAATCCCTAACATTAGGTGTTCTGTACCGATAAAATTATGACCTAGCCTTAGCGCTTCTTCCTTGCTGTATGCTATTACATCTTTTACTCGAGGTGAAAAATTATCATCCATAATCTTATTTTTTTTGTTTCTACTTCAAAAAGCAGACCAATGTTTATTGCTCTCTGCTAATAGACAAAAAATTATTAAGATTTCAAAAGTTGAGGGATAATTATTTATAACAAAAATCAACTCTTTTTCTGTTAATAATTTTAACAATTAACACCTTGTAAAATAGGATATATTGTCTTGTGTTTCCTTATTTTAGCGTTAATATAATTTAGATATATGAGCGAGGGAGATAAAATCATTCCAATCAACATTGAAGATGAAATGAAGTCAGCATACATTGATTATTCAATGTCTGTCATAGTGTCACGTGCACTTCCTGACGTACGAGATGGTTTAAAGCCAGTTCACCGACGTGTTTTATTTGGAATGCATGAATTAGGTATTCGAGCCAACACAGCACACAAGAAATCTGCACGTATTGTAGGTGAGGTTTTAGGTAAATACCACCCGCATGGTGATAGTTCTGTCTATGATACGATGGTACGTATGGCCCAGGAGTGGAGTTTACGTTACCTTTTAGTAGATGGTCAAGGAAACTTTGGTTCTGTAGATGGTGATAGTCCTGCTGCAATGCGATATACTGAGGCCAGAATGCAAAAGATCTCTGAAGATTTATTGGCTGATATTGACAAAGAAACTGTTGATCTTCAGCTTAATTTTGACGATACATTAAAAGAGCCAACAGTACTACCTACTCGTGTGCCGAATCTTTTAATCAATGGTGCTTCAGGAATCGCAGTGGGTATGGCAACAAATATGCCACCACACAATTTAACAGAGGTTGTTGATGGTACGATCCAGTATATCGAAAACAATGACATTACCATTGAGGAATTAATTAAAACCATTAAAGCTCCAGATTTTCCCACTGGAGGAACTATCTATGGATATGATGGTGTTCGTGAAGCTTTTTTAACTGGACGTGGACGAATTGTTATCCGAGCAAAAGCGAATATTGAAGAAGTCAACGGGCGTGAATGTATCATCGTCACCGAAATACCCTATCAAGTTAACAAAGCAGAAATGATTCGTAAGACCGCTGAAATGGTCAACGACAAAAAGTTAGAGGGAATCAGTTCTATTCGTGATGAATCGGATCGAAATGGTATGCGGATTGTTTACATCTTAAAGCGAGATGCAGTTCCCAATATCGTCCTCAATAAATTATATAAATACACCGCTCTCCAATCTTCTTTTAGTGTAAATAATATTGCGCTAGTAAAAGGAAGACCTCAGATGTTGAATCTAAAAGAGATGATTCATCATTTTGTTGAGCATAGGCATGATGTTGTTGTTCGTAGAACTCAATTTGAACTTCGAAAAGCGGAAGATCGTGCACATATATTAGAAGGCCTCATTATTGCTTCAGATAATATTGATGAAGTGATCAAAATTATTAGAGCTTCTCAAAGCGCAGATGCTGCTCGTGAGAATTTGATTAAACAATTTAAACTGTCCGAAATACAAGCCAAGGCTATCGTTGAGATGCGCTTGCGACAATTGACAGGATTAGAACAAGACAAACTCAGAACAGAATACAATGATTTGTTGGTTACTATTGCGGATTTAAAAGACATTCTTGACAAGAAAGAACGGAGAATGGAAATCATCAAATTGGAGCTTGTTGAGATCAAAGATAAATATGGTGATGAACGCCGCTCAAATATTGAATACGCTGGAGGTGACTTTAGCATGGAGGACATGATTCCTGATGAGCAAGTTGTAATCACAATCTCTCACGCTGGTTACATCAAAAGAACACCACTTATTGAATACAAAACGCAGAATAGAGGAGGGGTAGGACAAAAAGCCTCTACGACTCGTGATGAAGATTTCCTTCAAGATTTGTTTGTTGGAACCAACCATCAGTACATGCTATTTTTCACCCAAAAGGGAAAATGTTTCTGGATGCGAGTTTATGAAATACCTGAGGGTTCCAAGACTGCAAAAGGGCGTGCAATTCAAAACTTGATTAATATTGAGCAAGATGATAAAGTTCAGGCCTTTATATGCACCCAAGATCTAAAAGATGAGGAATACATCAATAATCATTATGTGATTATGGCGACTAAAAAAGGACAAGTGAAGAAAACTTCTTTGGAGCAATATTCTCGACCTCGCGCTAATGGAATTAACGCCATCAATGTTAGGGAAGACGACGAGCTTTTAGAGGCTAAATTAACCAATGGAAACAGTCATGTAATGTTGGCAGTCAAGTCTGGTAAAGCTATTCGTTTTGAAGAGAGCAAAACACGTCCTATGGGTCGTGGAGCTTCTGGAGTTAGAGGGATTACACTTGCGGACTCTAAAGATGAAGTGGTAGGTATGGTTGCAGTTAATGATATGGATGCAAATATATTAGTTGTTTCAGAAAATGGATATGGAAAACGTTCTAGTTTAGATGATTATCGTATTACCAACAGAGGTGGTAAAGGTGTTAAAACTATTTCCATTACCGATAAAACAGGTAAGCTTGTGACCATCAAAACGGTTACTGATACAGATGATTTGATGATCATCAATAAATCTGGAATTGCCATCCGAATGGAGGTTGCTGCATTGCGTGTCATGGGAAGAGCAACACAAGGAGTAAGATTAATTAATCTGAAAGGCGATGATACCATTGCCGCGGTTGCAAAAGTAATGAATGATGACACCCCCATTGAAGATGTAAATGACATCGATATCAACGATGGCACTATTATTGAATAATATCAACCAAACAATTATAAATTACAATGAAAACGAACATAGTATTACTTTTTATTTTATCGATCTCCCTTTCTTTTGGACAAAAAAAGGAGATCAAAAAAGCGATTAAGCTATTTGATTCTGGTGATGTTTCAGGAGCAACAAGTCTTTTAGAGTCAAGTGCCGCCATTTTTGAACTTGCTGATGCTAAAGTTTTAAATCAAAAAATCTATCTGGAAGCTAAAATAGACCAAGCCAATAAGAATTTTGAAGCGGCTTTTGAGAAATACCAAGCATTTAAAGCTTCAGGTGGAGTAGACACAGGTTATGATGCACAACTGCAAACACTAACTTCAGATATAGTAAACAGTGCTATTGAGGACAATGCAGAAAAACGATTTGCACAGGCTGCAAGTAAATTATTTTTAGCTTATACGATCAATACCGAAACCAATGAAGATTATCTTTATTATGCAGCCTCTAGTTCAGTAAACGCCGCTGATTATGATGCTTCATTAAAGTATTACAATCTTTTGAAAGACATCAATTATGAAGGAATAACGACTCGCTATGTTGCTAAGTCAGTAGAATCTGGTGAAGAAGTTGAATTTTCAGAGACAGAATTTAATCTTTATAAAAAGACTAAGGAGTATACTGATTTTCGAGAGGAAACATCTGAGTCAAAATTCCCCGAGATTGTCAAAAATATTGCTTTGATTTATGCACAATTGGGAGATGATGAGAACGCAATGGCTGCTGTAAAAGAAGCAAGAAAATCAAACCCTAAAGATTTAAATTTAATTTTAACAGAGGCAAATTTATACATTCAACTCAATGAAAATGATCGTTTTGAGGAATTGATGAAAGAAGCCATAGCACAAGATCCAAATAATGGATCACTTTACTTTAATCTAGGAGTAGTAAATGCACAACGTGGAAACGCTTCTGAAGCGAGAGGGTATTATGAAAAATCGATCGAGCTCAATCCGGACTCTGAATCAGGATACTTGAATTTAGTTTCTTTAATCTTACAAGGGGAGACAGAAATTGTTGAAGAAATGAATTCTTTAGGAAACTCTAGAACAGACAATGCTCGATATGAGGTTCTTAAAATAGCTCGTGAAGAGATATATAAAGAGTGTGTGCCTATTCTAGAAAAACTTATTGGGATAAGTAAAAACGAAGAAGCCGTCAATACGTTGATGAACATATACGGTACTCTTGGAGACAATGAAGGATTTATGAAGATGAAAGGTCTTCTAGAATAAAAATCGCTTTTAAATACAAAAAAGCCTTCAATTACTGAAGGCTTTTTTTTATATAATTTTTTTGATGATTCTTAACGTATGAGAATGTTGTTGAGTATCTAGATTGTAGATTCCCGTTTGATCGATACGATCGATTCGAACCTTTCCATGTGCATGCAAAATGTAATTATTTTCAAGGAGTAACCCTACATGAATAATTTTACCCTCATCATTGTCAAAAAAGGCAAGATCTCCAGGTTCACTTTCATCAATAAAACTCAATGTATTTCCTAATTCCGCCTGTTGTGAAGCATCTCTAGGGATCTGGTACCCGTTGATTCTATAAATCATTTGGGTAAGACCTGAGCAGTCAATTCCCATAGGAGTTTTTCCTCCCCACAGGTAAGGTGCATATAAATATAATGAGGCTGTCTCTAGGAGTTTTTCTTTTTTACTTTTTACGCTGATGGTGGGCCCAGAATACGATTGGTTTAATAATGAAGCACCACTTATATTACTTCCTATAACTAGTGTGGTGAGTTGATTGTTTTGTGTCTCAATATAATCAATGAGTTGTGTCGTGTATGCTGTAGATTGCACGCCAATATCTTCCGCTTCTTCTTTGGTAATCTGCTGAGCTTGTTTGTGGTCAATCCAACCGGTATAGTCGTCTAGTAAGGTGCTAATATGGTACCATTCCTTTTTTTTTCCAATGATCTTGAAACAATCTCCGTATAAGAGTTGCGAAACCATCTCACTCCTATGATTATTTTCTTTTCGCATCGGGACGATGCTTAGATGACAAATACCGTATTCCAAATTATTTTTTTATAACGTATGCTTCTATTTCAAATGCAAAAATAGGGATTTCTTTTCCCCAACCCCCGAACTGTTTTGAAAATAGCTAACATAACAATTAGATTGTGTAATTTTGAATATAAATATTGATTTTGAAAACCTTCTGGAATTACTTGGTGGCAAAGCAGAATATACTTTATAAGTCTATACTGATTCTTTCTAGTTCATTACTTATTCTTTATCTTTTTCCTATTGGGGGTCAATTCAAATATGAGTTTCAAAAAGGGAGAGCATGGCAGTACCCAAGTTATTATGCCCCTTTTGATTTTTCCATTTTAAAATCAGAACAAGAAGTAAAAGCAGATCAGGAAGCTGCGTTAAGTTCATTAAAACCGTATTTAAGGAGTGATATAAAAATAAAGGAGCTTGTCTTTACAAGGTATCAAGACGAATTTTCTCGCTTTTTTCCTTCAATTAATAACCCCATGGTTTTTGACAGCGTATATAAATTTGGAGAAAGCATATTAAAAAAAATATATGAGAACGGTGTGCTCCCTCCAAACTATATTCATCAAGGGAACGAAGAAATTTTATTAATCCAAGATAATGTAGAAATTCCTCTTAATGTGAAGGAACTTTTTAAATCGGATTCTCTTTTTGAGAGTTTATCTAAATGGTTTGAGGAGTCTAATTATGACGTGTATTTTGAGAGTTTCAACGACTTCTTTTTTGAGTTAATTACTCCAAATGTTGCTCTAGATCTTGTTTTTTATCAGAATACAGTCGATCAAACCTTACAGAATATTTCTCTTTCTAGAGGGGTTGTAGCCTCGGGTGAATTAATCATCGCAGAGGGTGAAATGGTTGACGAGAGTCATTTCGAAACATTAAGTTCTCTACGGAAGGAGTTTTCGATGCTAGAAAACGACGATCAAAGTTCTATTTGGGTACTTATTGGGTATTCTATTTTAATATTCCTAACCTTTTCGTTATTGCTTTTATTCCTTTACAAATACCGTTTTTCAATTTATGAAAACAACCGAAAGCTCACATTTATCTTTTTTAACATTGTGTTTGTAGTATTTGTGACAACTGTTTTAATTGGCTATAATACAGCTCTCATTTTTGCTACTCCACTTTGTATATTACCACTCATTATCAAAGCTTTTTTTGATGCCCGTTTAGGTCTTTTTGCTCATGTACTTACAGTACTTCTCATAGGATTTATTGTTCCTAATAGTTTTGAATTTGTATTTCTTCAGATTGTGGCTGGGATAGTTACTATTCAGTCCATAGATCAACTATACAGACGGGCCAATTTATTTATTTCGGTGGGTCAAATCGTTTTAGTCTATCTGATTGCTTACATCGCTTTTACGATAATACAAGAAGGAACTTTTTTGAAAATTGATGTATTAACCATTGGATTATTTCTACTTAACGGCCTATTAATGCTTTTTGTTCAACCCTTGATTTATATCTATGAAAAACTTTTTGGTTTAGTTTCAGATGTTTCATTACTCGAACTTTCTGATACCAATTCAAAACTACTAAAAGAACTTTCTGATCAAGCGCCAGGTACCTTTCATCACTCACTACAGGTGGCTAATCTTGCTGAAGCTGCTGCGAATGAAATTGGAGCCAATACCCTATTGGTTAGAGTGGGGGCATTGTACCATGATATTGGAAAACTCAAGCAGCCCAAATATTTTTCTGAAAATCAAATTGCCTCCGATTCACCTCATGATTCCCTCACGCCCAAACAAAGTGCAAAAATTATCATTGACCATGTATTGGATGGCATTTTGATAGCACAAAAAAATAAGCTCCCCGACAGGGTGATTGATTTTATTCGAACACATCACGGTACGTCCAGTGTATATTATTTTTACAAGAAGCAATTAGAGTTTGATCCGGAAGGAACTAATATTGAAGATTTTCAGTATCCAGGACCCAGACCTTTCTCAAAAGAGACTGCTATTTTAATGATGGCAGATGCAGTGGAGGCAGCTTCTAAAAGCCTAAAAGCACCAGATATAGGTCAGTTAGATCTTTTTATTGAAAAGATAATATCAGGTAAAATGGAGGAGGGTCAGTTTAATGCTTCTAACATAACATTGGCTGAAATAGAGACAGTTAAAAAGGTTCTATTACGCAAATTGATTAACGTTTATCAACTCCGAATAGAATACCCAGAATAATTTAAAAAAAGATTGCTTTCTTATCTCGGAACACTTACTTTTGTGCTCCATTATTTAGGAGAGGTGCCAGAGTGGTAATGGAGCAGATTGCTAATCTGTCGACGGGCAACCGTCGCCAGGGTTCGAATCCCTGTCTCTCCGCTGTATAGTCCTGAAAGCCCTGTGTTTTTGGGACTTCTTTTTTTTAGTTGCCTGCAGAGTTGCCTTTTCTATTTCTAACAACACTGATTTTCACTATTCAAATTTAGTCGTTTTTTTATTGAGTATTCAAATAAAATTCATTCCAATTCCAAGTATTTAATAACCAGCAAGGGCATGGACTACCTTAATCCCTGCTATTGCATAAACTTAAGAGAATGAATTTATCAAAAGATTACGCAGACTTCATCCAGCAATTTCAATGGAATTACTTTGCAACTTGTAGAACACCTTACAAGATTCACACAATGACAGTAAGAAACTGGCTTACAAAGCTTCTATATCGATCTAACAAGGTAGAACAGGCATTCTTTGTATCAGAGAGAGACAAGGGAGATTACAACAACAAACACGTTCACATGCTTATTGGCACTAATACAGACATGACTTACCAGGAAGTGAAGCATGGAATGGGCAATGTATCAGTAGGAGACTATCAACCGATCTATGATAGTGAAGCGGTATGCAAGTATGTAACCAAGCACATAGGAAAGGATGTGGACTATGATATTGTATTTAAAAGCTAAAAGTTTCTATCTAGCATTAGCCCAAACACAGGGGTAGGGGTTTTAGAAAACCGTTTTTCTACTGAAACAGGGGGATGGGATTTGGTATGTAACCTAATCTGAACAGTTAATTGGTTCTGTAATAACATCAACTGTTGATGGAAAGAAAACAGTTTCATCTCTAATGTTATATGTAAGGTCTCTGCCAGTGATTGTATAATATCTTGCACCTAAATCTTCTAAAATTAAGTTAAGCGGCATAGGATCATCATCGCCATTAGCATAATAATCTCTCCAAACCCAACCAAGTCCAATCAAAATACTTTTCTTGGTTGTATCCTGAATAAAAGATTTTATTGATCCTGCCTCTGAAGAAGTGAATCTGTAATCGCCTGGAAATAAAATCATAGAGTCATACTGATCAATATTAGTTGAGCCTATGATTGAGGGATCAAAAGATGTAGTTATTGTGTTGTTATAATCATCAATGACAATTGATTTAAATCTTGTAATGTTATTATCGTTTTGAAAATTTGGGAAAATAAGAAGAGTGCTTTTGTTCGATCCAATGAAATTGTGAAAAAATTCTTTATTGTCATTAGTAGAATCTTCCATGCCAATATTTGTTATATATCCTTCATGAGTCAAAAGCATAGTCTGATTGCTTGCATTAACAGCTCCAGCTAAATTCCCTTGATTATCACTAAAAAGCGGTGCCCAAGAACAATCTAAAAGCTCTATAGTTCCAGGAACCATGTCAGGTCCAGGTGAAAGTATTTGAACGCTTTCAAGAAGTGAATCGTAATAATTTCTATCAAAATCTGATATGGAATTTAAAAATGCCCCTTCTTCTTCAATAATCCCACTGAAATCTGCTGTTATGTCCTCATAAACAAAGCAGGAGTTTAGATTTAAGGTTTCTGTAGTTACTATATTACCAGATTCATGAAATCTTTTTACGTATGGACCCATTAGAAAATGAACCTCTTTACCATCTGGCGAATAAATATTTGTATAATCATCAAATTGATTAGACTGCCATACTTCTTCAAAATATCTTGATTGAATCCTATTTGGCTGCTCATCATCATTTATTCTAATATCGTTAATGGAAACATGCCATCTCGGAAATTCCAAAGAGGAATTAGCAGAATAAATTTCGGTCCATGTGCCCGCTCCAGATCTAATACCTTCGTTACTCCCATGTTCGAATCTAATCGATCCAATGTAAGTAAATAATGGCTCATCGATATTTCTTATAAACAAGCCATACCAATCTCCCTCATCATCTGATTCGACTCTTTTTAATTCAATATCATATGTTCCAACTCCCCATTCAAATTCTTTTCGAACACCAATAAAATCTCCTTCATAACCAGCACTTTGCCCCCATCCATTTTGAGCTAATCTATAATTTGAGGTATCTCTTGTTTCCCATCTCGAAAAGATAACTCCTTTGGATAATGAACCATCTGGATCTCCATACACAAGGGTTTGTAATCCAAAATAAAATCCAATATTATCATTAATTATACCTTGATAAAAATTCCAATATAAACCACCATCATATTCATTTCCATTTTCAAGTGTTGGCAACTCATGGATAGTGAAACGTTGTTTCAGCCTCGTAAAACGTTCAGAATTAAAATGGTAGTCTGCATAATGAACACCAATGGGTCTTGAGGTTACATCTTGAGATCTTACAGGGTTTACAGGTTCATTAGCTGATACACTTTTTACTTCTGAAAAATTAGATTCATTACCATTTGCATCAACAAAACAAATCTTATAATAATTTAGATCTGTAACGCTTGTTATTAAATCTAAATAATCAGAACCCATTGAAATATTTTCAATCAGATTCAATTCATCTTCACAATTACCTTTATAGATATTAACACTCGTAGCATCATTATTGACTGTATAACTCAAATTAATGGAGTAATCTTTAGCTTAAATAGAAAAACCTTGAGGAGTTATTGAAGAGATATTTGTCGATTGAGTATTCCCAGACGAAGAATCATTATTGCTTTCAGTTGTGGTTTGAGTCTGTTCGTTAATGATAAAATTATTATCATCTTCTGACACTTCACTTGTCTCACAAGTTGAGAGGCTTAGTATTATGCCCAGTAGATAGATGAATTTTCTTATTTCCATAAATGTAATTTAAAAAAAAAATATATTTACACCAATGGATACAATCCAAATCCTATCTAATCCATTGACACCATTGCCTTAATCTAAGATAACAGTGGAGTGGTTTTAGGGGTGTGTTGTTTGGGGAAAGTTTGTAGTGTGATGGAGATTAGTTTTTGTCCAAAAACGTGTAAAATGATCAAAAAACGCCAAAAATGACTCAAAAATGACTCAAAATGATGAAAAATTAGGTTTTTTTTAATTTACGTTATAGAGACATTATATAATCATAAAAATCTTCAGTAACACGAATCCAATATCCATTTTCTTCATGTAAACTTCCGTCCCCTCTTCCGTTTTTAGCGTGGTATTTTTCAAGATGACTTTTAAAGGCTTTTAAATCTGAAACTTCATATTCTTTTCCGTAATCATCTTTTATAGTTGTCATTTCCTTTTTTTATCTTTTATAAGTATTTTCCATCCTGCCGATATCTATTAAAATTATAGCTCCATATACTCCACAAATATTTATCACAATCTCTCTTAAGTCAACAATAACAATATTTAGAGTAAAATAGGAATTTCTAAAATGACACAGGACTGACACAAACTAAAATAATAGATAGTTCTTAATGGTTTTTATAAGAATATATTGGAAACTTTGAACAGTGGTTCTTGACACTGTTGGAATTTAAATCCCTAAAACTTCTCTATCAATTCCATCCCAATCACAGGGGCATGGGTTTTAGAAAACGGTTTTTCAATTGAAACATGGGGATGGGATTTGATATGTAATCCATTCTCTATACCTTAGGAGTAAAAATTGGGTTTTATGGAAAAAAATGTATTTGGCGAACCTCTGGAAATTTGTTGTACAAGCCCTATGACAGGTTACTTCAGAGATGGCTTATGTAGAACAGTATCACAAGACACAGGTACTCATACTGTATGTGCAGTTATGACGGATGAATTTCTAAAGTTTTCTGCTTCGATGGGTAATGACTTAATTACTCCAATGCCTTACTATCAGTTTCCTGGACTTAAAGCTGGTGATAAATGGTGCTTGTGTGTTAGTAGATGGATTCAGGCATATAAAGCATGTAAAGCCCCTATGCTTATACTTGAGGCTACACATGAGAAAACTCTTGATTACACTGTGCTTAATACTATTGTGAAATATGCATTTAAATATGAATAATAATTTTGCATGTCCTAATAAGGAAGATAATTCCTTTTACACCAATGGATACAATCCAAATGCTTTCAAATCTATGGATTTGATTTTTATAACTTAATATTTTTTTAAAAGTGGGTTTAATTAAAATTTCAAATACACTTAGGTTTTTATTGGATTTCTTAAGTGAGAATTAGTTAAAAGGGAGCGTTTATCATATTAAAACCTATTTGTAAACTATTTAATTATTACAATAAAATGTCAAAATCTATCAATTTATTCATTTAGATACTAATTTAGTATTATAAATATAAACTATGAAAACAATAAACACATTTTTATCTATTATCGTATTGTCGGTAATTTTATCATCATGTTCAAAAGATGAAGATGTTATAACAATCCCACCAGCCGTTGTTATACCACCTCCAAGTTTCACTATACCGCCAGTAACAACACCTGAACCAATCACTCCACCCTCCTATGATGGAGGAGATATTTCAATATCCAGTATAGAAGATTTAGATTACTACAGAGAAATAAATGTACAAAATATTACTGGTAATTTCGAACTAAATCTTGATTGGACTTATGTAGATAATAGTACTTCAGACCCATCTGTTTTTACTAAAAACATCGAAACTGTAACTGGTGACGTAACAATTAACGTAAGCGTAAATGAAGAAGTTTCACTTGAAAACCTTGTTCGTGTTGATGGTGTTTACACCGTAACTGGAAATGATGTTTCTGATGAAAGTTTATTGTATGCAAAAACAATTGAACTTGATTATCCTGGAGATTATGAAATAAAAGCAGTCTATACTGATGAAGTTAGACTTAATCTAGGAGATGATCAAACATCCAAATCAGCTTCTAGTTCCAAAATTGGTTTAAGAAATGTTGATGTACATGCTTATCACACATCCTTATTAGCAGATACAGTTTTCACACCAGCAAATCTTCCTTCAATTAGAACTATTGCACCGCCGATGCCAGTTACTGCAATCTATCCTAATTTTGTACAGACAGACCATACTGATTCATCACAAATTGTAAGTAACAATATATCAAGTATAACATTTTCTGGACACGTTGTTTGTGAAAAAATTGTTTCAACATCATTAACTACTTTAATTGTAAACAATTCTCATAAATCATCACTTGAAGTTATTTCTTCATCACTAACAACTTTTGAGATGCCTAATGTGACCGAGTTGAATTCTCTTTCGATAACTGCACCAAGCTTACAATCATTTGTTGCTACATCACTTATAAAAGTGATAACCAAGATAACCCTTTCAGGTGTTTTGAGTGTA
>Ga0115547_1001703_pt1 | contig 12874 bp, 11 predicted proteins | sample COGITO_mtgs_1004_3_FD_87185 | JGI IMG/M metagenome (GOLD analysis project Ga0115547, IMG submission 87185) | Pelagic marine microbial communities from North Sea - COGITO_mtgs_100420 | ecosystem: Environmental > Aquatic > Marine > Epipelagic | place: Germany:Helgoland, sampling site Kabeltonne...
CTGCGAAAATCGGTAAAAACGTAGTTCAGCTCACAGATTAGAAGACAACTGATTCACAATTTAGATGTTACGTGATCGACAGAAAAAAAACGTTACGTACAATCTTTTTCAGGAAATTACTAAATAGAGTCAGTTGTGCTTATGGCCGATCAATTCTCAAGGATGGTGCGTCGTCGTGACGCAAAGATTAATGCATTTTCTCGCCTTATTGATGCGGGAATAATTGGCTGTACGCTAGTGGCGTTAGTGTCGGTACTCAAACTCAGTTGGGTGCCACTGTACAACTGGCTTCTGCTTATAGCTATCGTATTTTTTAGCTTCCTTTCTGAATCCAGTCACAGTTACAAAGCCTGGCGTGACATTAGTCTAAGAGCTGAAGTGACAGCCGTAGGCAGTAACTGGCTGATAGTTGTTGTCATTCTGATTCTGGTTGATTTGGTTTTTCACCCCTCTGATTTGTACAACCGTGAAATGGTCTTTTACTGGTTTGTACTTACTCCCATCGAGTTGATCTCCTGGCATTCGATTACCCGAATGGTTTTAAGGCTGTTCCGCGATACCGGAGTGAGTTCTCGCTCGGTGGCAATTTATGGCGCCACAGAGTTGGGCGCTAGTTTAGAAAGTCGTATTCAGTCGATGCCCTGGGCCGGCTACAAATTTGAAGGCTACTTTGACGATAGAAGAAGCAATGGTTCGCGGCGATTTATTTCAGATTCAAGTCTGATCAAAGGCGGTTCTCAAGAACTGATTGATCAGGCCAAAAAAGGCAAAATTGATACTATTTTTATCACCCTGCCGCTCGCCGCAGAGAAGCGTATAAAAGTGTTACTTAATGAATTGGCAGATACCACAGTATCCGCCTACATGATGCTCGACCTGTTCAGCTTTGATTTATTAAATGCCAGTTGGCTAGATATACAGGGAATGCCAGCGATTAGTATTTTCGAATCGCCCCACACAGGTTTGGATAATATTACTAAACGTATGCTCGACATTGTTGCCGGTAGTCTTATTTTACTGATTATTGCCTTGCCGATGCTGTTGATTGCACTGGGAATAAAGATGACATCGAAGGGCCCAGCACTTTTTCGGCAACAGCGCTATGGCATAGGCGGCGAACCAATTACGGTATGGAAATTTAGAACCATGACAGCCATGGATGCAGGGGATCAAGAGCTACAGCAGGCGAGTAAAGAAGATTGTCGCATCACCCCGCTGGGCGCTTTTTTACGTCGGGCATCTCTGGATGAGCTACCACAGTTCTTTAATGTGATTGCCGGCACCATGTCGATTGTTGGCCCGCGCCCGCATGCGGTCATTCACAATGAATTTTATAGAACCGCGATCCATGGCTATATGTTGCGCCATAAAGTTAAGCCTGGCATCACAGGGCTGGCGCAAGTTAAAGGTTATCGGGGTGAAACGGACACCATGGAAAAAATGGAAGGGCGTATTAAATACGACCTTGAATATATTCGTAGCTGGTCAATATGGCTGGATATAAAGCTGATTGTAATAACCGCCTGCGGAGGATTTCTCAACAAAAATGCCTATTGATATCAACGCCGTGCAATCGGCGCTGGAGCGGGCTTCAAAGGTAGATAAATAGGTCTACAATAAACTGAAACAGATTACACAGGATAAGTGATCATGATTAAAGCAACAGGAATGTTAAAAACCATCCTTCTTACAGCCTCACTGCTAATGGTGGGTCTATGTAATGTAGCGACAGCTGAGACCTATCTTCTCAACCCGGGAGATCAGCTAGATGTCTCTGTCTGGAACGAAGAGACATTGCAAAAAACCATCACCGTCCTGCCCGATGGCATGATTTCATTTCCGCTGGTAGGGCATTTACAGGCCGCAGGCAAAAGCGCCGCTGAAGTCGAGACGGTCATCGGTGAAAAACTCGATACCTTTATCGCCGACCCAGAGGTCAATGTCACCGTAACCAGCACCAAAGGCAATGTGGTCTTTGTAGTCGGCAAAGTACTTAAGCCTGGCCCCGTCGCCATGATTCAATCAACCACGGTAATGCAGGCACTGGCCATGGCCGGTGGGCTCAATGAATTTGCCGCCGGAAACTCGATCAAAATTATCCGTCGTAGTGATCAGGCAACAGATGCTCAGGAAACTCTTTTAAAAGTGCGCTATTCAGATCTTGAGAAAGGCAGTGATCTGTCCAGCAATCACCTTCTTAACGCGGGAGACGTAATAGTCGTCCCATAAATAGCAAGGACTCGCTATGAACAAGATATCTAAATCAATCGCTGGGGCACTGTTGCTGGTTACTTTTCCTGCAGCATCCCTTGCAGCAGGCTGGGTGGCAGATTTTAGCTTTGATGCGGATGCTGCCTATGATGATAATTTTTTAATGAGTGATACCGAGCAGGAGAGCTGGATATATTCGGTTAAACCTGAGGTCTCACTGATCTATTTAACACCAGTGATGACATCTGAGCTCGATGCCAAATTGGCGGTAAAGCGCTATTCCGAATTTGATCAATTTGATTCTGAAGATCCCGCCTTTAGCTGGAAAAACAGCTACAAGAGAGCGCGCTCAACCTGGTCTATGGACTTTGGTTACCGTGAAAGTTCACAGCGTGATTTTGCCGAGGAAGATACCGGCCAGTTTGATTCAAACACCATTGTCGAAACAGTCTATGTGGACCCCAGCGTGGTGTTTCGTGTCACTGAAAAAGACGATCTTGGCATATCTCTTGGTTTCACCGAGCGCGACTATGATGCGGATGATTTTTCAGATAATGAGAACGAAACAGTAGGCTTAAACTGGCAGCACAAAGTTGATGAAGTGCTCAGTACCACAGCAAATATCAGCGTGTCGAAGTACCAGGCGGATCGTCCCAATATCAACACCAATGAAACCGATTATGAAAACATAACGGTTGGTTTTATCTACCAATACTCCGAGTCATTGAATATTAATGGCAGCACAGGCTATTTTCAAAGTGACAGCCGCAAGCGCATTATTTCAGGGCCAGCAGTGGTGATTGTAGATTCAGAGAATACCGGCCTTCTTCTTAATTTAGGTATGAATTACAGCCAGGAAAAAACCGACTGGTCGCTGAGCCTTTCAAGAGGCCTCTATCCATCCAGTCAGGGTGATGTGGAAGAGCGCGATAGCCTAGGGATTGGTTTTGAGCATAGATTCACTACACGCAGTTCCTCAGGCATTAATGTCTCCTGGTATAACACTAACTCTGTCGATAATGATCGTGAAAGTATCAATATCTCACCCTATTACCACTATCGGCTAACAGAAAAATTAACCCTGCAGACCTCCTATGTGTTCAGAAGCTTTGATCGGCAGCTGGGTGGGGAAGTCGACTCAAACCGCGTAAAACTGGGTCTGCGCTATAGCTTTTAATAATAAGAATTAGAGAAAAAAGGACGCTGTACAACTATGGATGATACTGAAAAGTCACTGCTGGATTATTTAGATATTCTGCGCAGGCGCAAGCTGTATATTATTGTCGCCTTTCCGCTACTACTTGCCCTCAGCGCAACAGTCACGTTTTTATTGCCGCCTATCTATCAATCTGAAGGTGTTGTCCTGATTGAGAGTCAGGAAATTCCACGAGATCTGGTGCGCTCCACCGTGACCAGTTATGCCGAACAGCAGATACAGGTCATCAAGCAGCGTATTTTAACTACCTCAAGGGTTCTTGAAACCCTCGATAAATATAATGTTTATGAGGAAGAGAGAGCATCCAGCACAGTATCTTTACTGGTAGAAAAATTTCGCAGCTCCGTTCATGTAGAGATGATCAATGCCAATGTTATAGACCCTACAAGGGGCAGGGCACAGCGAGCCAGTATTGCTTTTAAAGTCTCTTTTATGGACGAATCGCCAGATATTGCGCAAAAGGTGGCCAATGAACTGGTGACTATGTTTCTCGATGAAAATGTCAAAACCAGAACCAATAAAGCCGCAGAAACCGTCACTTTCCTCAGTGATGAAGCCGATAAAATGCAAAAAACCGTTCAGGATTTAGAGGAGCGAATTGCCAATTTTAAATTAGAGTTTGGCGATAGCCTGCCAGAACTACTGCAGTTCAACCTGTCGATGATTAAAACTCTTGAAGACAAGATCAAAGCCCGTCAGACAGAAGCTGTCAGACTGGGTGATCAGGTGCATTACCTCAGCCTTGAACTCGCCAGTATGGACCCTTATGTGGCCAGCAGCGATGGGATGACCACCCTGAGCAGCCCAGTCAGATTGGCGCAGCTTAAAAATGAGCTAAGCAGTCTGCAAAACAAGTATTCTGAATCTCACCCGGATATTAAGCGAATAACCCGCGAGATTGCCGGATTGGAAAAAGAAGTGGCTGCCGACGCCCTGTTTCAGCCAGAACAGAATATGGATGAAATCTCCAATCCGCTGTACCGACAGATAAAAATCAAAATTGATCTCACTGAAAAAGAACTGGCTAGAGCCAATATTGAACGACAGTCTATGCAGGCCGAAGTCAGGGAATACCATGAACGAGTTGCCCGTACCCATGAAGTGCAGCGCAGCTATGATGATATGACTCGCGACTACGAAAGTACCAAGCGTAAATACCAGGAATTGCGAGCCAAACAGCTTGAAGCAGATGTGGCACAAAATCTTGAATCTGAGAACAAGGCCGAAAGCTTCACATTGATCGAGCCCCCTTTAAAGCCCACCGAATCAGTTAAACCAAATCGTCCAAAACTACTAATGATGGGGTTATTTCTTTCAGGTGCCGTTAGTTTAGGCTTGGTACTGCTTGTTGAAATGCTCGATCCGGCAGTCAGAAGCATTAAAGATTACACCCGTATTACCGGCGCAGAACCCTTGGCAATTATCCCGTTAATGCTGACCGCAGAGGACTACAGCAAAAAAGATAAGTCGCGTAAGCGGCTGATGATTATTGCGGCTCTTTTAGCACTAGTGATACTGGCTATAGTTGACTACTTTGTCATGAGCCTTGATATCGTCTGGTTTAAAGTCATGACTAAAATAAATATGCTTTAGGAATCTATTATGTCGCGAATTCATAAGGCGCTGCAAAAGGCCAGAGAAAAACGCCAAGAGCACAAACAGGCAACGGGGAAAGGTTCACCACTGGAAAAGATTGTCTACACCTCCAGCCAAGTGGTTCCGGTGTGCCATAAGCTATTAGAAAAAAACCTAGTTGTATCCCGCTCATCCAATGATCCGCGTTCACAGCTCTTTAGAACCTTGCGCACCACTATTATCAAGCAGATGCGCGCCAATAACTGGCGCAGCATAGGCATAATTTCACCCTCACAGGGGGAAGGTAAATCCCTGGTGGCAAGCAATCTGGCCGCGGCAATTGCTATGGAAGTTAACTACACAGCACTGCTAGTAGATATGGACTTGCGCCACCCAGGGATTAAAGACTACTTCGCGATTGAGCCAACCGTTGGACTCAGTGATTATTTGAACGGTGATGCAGAAATCGCTGATTTACTGGTTAATCCCGGCGTTGAACGACTGTTGCTTCTGCCTGGTGTAGGCAGTGTCGAAAATTCATCCGAGCTGATATCAAGCCCGAGAATGGTCACGCTATTTAATGAAGTCACTCAGCGCTATAAATCACGTATTGTTATCTACGATATGCCAGCTATTTTGCCTCGAGATGACGTACTTACCGCACTTAATCATGTGGATTGCTTTTTAATGGTTTTGGAAGAGGGGCGCGACTCCGAAGCCGATATAAGAAAAGCCATACAGTCCATGCAGAATGCCAAAATTGTTGGCACCGTGATTAACAAATCGCAGTCGATTGAAGCCGGATATATGCCGTCGCTAGTATAAGGTCGCCCAGCACAGACATTCAGGGATTGAACAAATATGTACAAAGAGTTTTTTCACTTAAAAGAAAAGCCGTTTAGCCTAAACCCGGATCCGGAATTTCTTTATCTCAGTAAAAATCATATCCGCGCCCAAACCATGCTCGAATACGGTTTTCACAGCCAGGCAGGGTTTACGGTAATCACCGGCGATATAGGCGCAGGAAAGACAACTCTGGTCAACTACCTGCTCGCCCAGGAAGGCGAAGAAGTGGTGATTGGAATGATTAATAATACCCACGCTTCGTTTGGCAACCTGATGACTTGGGTTTTGGATGCCTTTGACCTCGAAGAACCGAATCCTGAGAATGCCAAAAAGCTACGCAAATTCACTGAATTTGTCATGGATCAGTATTCCGATGGTAAACGAGTACTGCTGGTGATCGACGAGGCGCAAAACCTCTCCGAAGATACCTTGGAAGAGTTGCGACTTATCTCCAATATCAATATTTCCACTGATGTATTTCTGCAGCTAATACTCATTGGTCAGCCGGAATTGATTGAAAAACTCAATAACCCAAGGCTCACCCAATTTGCCCAGCGAATAGGCGTGGATTTTAATCTGCGGCCCATGGATTACGTGGATACGGGTAAATATATCCTCCACCGCCTAAAAGTAGCGGGAAGCCCCAAATCCATATTTACCACAGATGCCATTGCAGCCATCTTCTGTTTCTCTGAGGGTGTTCCAAGGCGTATTAACACTCTCTGTGATATGGCGCTGGTCTACGCCTTTGCCGACGAGCGCAAGAGTATCAATGCCGGTTTGATTATGCAGGTGATTAAGGATCGCAACCTATCGGCAGTTATACGCCCGACAAAGACCCAGACCAAAGAGGTGGAGGAGGTTGCTCATTGGCTGGAGGAGGCTAAGGGGGTGAAGATTAAAGAGATGCTGCCTGAGTTGGATGTGGTTGAGGCTTAGCTCTATGGATGACAATACAAAGACAGTTTCGATCGGTATATTCGCTCATAACGAGGCGGAAAATATTATTCAAACATTAGACAGTCTGGCGGGGCAGGATATATTCAATGATACAACGCCTTTTAATGTTCAAGTTTCAGTTATAGCAAACGGGTGTACTGATAAGACAGTAGAAATTTCAGCGAAATACCTAGAAAAAACTTCTTCCTTCGTTGGAAAGGTTAAAGAAATTGATAAGCCTGGAAAAAGTAATGCCTGGAATGAATTTATCCATTCAGCTGACTCACAGCATGTAGATTACTTTGTCTGTATGGATTCGGATATTACCTTTGGTAGTTATGACGTTATTTCATCATTGCTAGAGGCTTTAGCCAACTCAGAAGAAGCAAACCTATCAATAGATATTGCTCAGAAAGACACAGTGCTGAAGGGCCGGAAGTCATTTGTTGAGCATATGTCGTTATTTTTTTCAGGCTTGATGAAGCAGGGTAGTACCGCTGTGGCAGGATCCTTATATTGTGCGTGTGGCGAAAGTTTGCGAAAAATAACTATGCCTGAAGGGTTGCCTGTAGAAGATGGATTTTTGCGAGCAATGCTGGTTACTGAGCTATTTACGCAAAAAGATAATAATCAGCGAATATTAGTGGTTGATGATGTTTTTCACTACTTTACTCCAGACCCTTCAATAAAATCCCTTTTTAGGCATGAAGAGCGCCTTTTGATAGGAACCTTTATCAACTCAGTTATATATGGGTATCTATGGGAAGAAGTAGCGTCTACTGGTATTGATGCGGGCTCTTTAGTAGCCAAAAATAACCAGGAGAATCCTGATTGGGTAGAGAGTTTAATTAATACATACCGTGAGTCACATAACCCTATCATTCCTAGGCACTTCTATCATAAATATTGGAAGCGTTGGAAGACACTGAGCCTAACTAAAAAGATAATTTCATTTCCCATAATCTCTGTTGCATCAGTGATTAAATATTTTCTGCTCAAGAAGGTAGAGCGACGATTAATTTATGAGTCTGGTCTTGGGGTTTGGTAGTTCTTCTGATGGATAGGGAGCAAAAAAATGCCAAATAACTTTGCCTATCTAGCCCTTATTTTATGGCCGCTTATCGCGATAAAACTCTATCGAAAAAAAGAAGTAATTCCCGCGACATTTTGGACGATAGTTGGTGGTTATTTATTACTTCCGGTTGGGGTCGAAATCGATTTTCCATTAATACCTTCTATGAATAAGGAAACGATACCTGTGATTATGGCCTTTTTAGGCTGTAGATATATTGCTAAAGAAGATGTAAAAATACTGCCTCCAAAAGGTATTGAGCGCAACCTAATATTATTGTTTTTTTTAGGTGCCATTGGAACGGTACTCACTAATGGTGACCCAATAGTTGTGGGAAATAATTATTTGCCAGGGTTAAGCTTTAGAGATTTATTCTCAGTGATAATGGGTAAATATCTATTGTTATTGCCCTTTATATTGGGCATACAGTTGATAAAAACGACAGATGATCAAGTTCAGTTGTTCAAATTAATAGTTGTCGCCGGGCTTCTTTATTCTGTACTTATTCTGTTTGAAATACGTATGAGCCCCCAGCTTCATAAGTGGATATATGGATTCTTCCCACACACATGGGGTCAGCAGGTTAGGTATGGCGGTTTCAGGCCTGTAGTGTTTCTTGGTCACGGCTTGTGGGTGTCCATGTTTACTGTGATAGTTATTGGAGCAGCAGTTACATTATCTAAATTAAAAATGAAGCTGAATAGACGCCCAAATGCAGTGGTCATAGCATATTTAGTGCTACTCCTAATACTTTCGAAAGGCTTTGGGTCAATGATTTTGGGGGCAATTCTGTTGCTTATTATTGGATTCTTTAAACCGCGTGTTATTTTTTTGTTATCCATTGTAATAGGACTGCTATCGGTAGCTTATCCATTTCTTTGTTTGATAGATATTTTTCCTCATCAACTAGTAATTGAAAATATCGAAAGCATAAATCCAGCACAAGCCGGATCACTTCAGTTTAGATTTAATCATGAGATCGCTCTTCTGGAGCGGGCAACTGATAGATTTTTATTTGGATGGGGAGCATGGGGAAGGAACAGACTTGGTGATTCGGTAGTTGATGGATATTGGATTGGATTGATCGGTATGTATGGAGTTGTTGGTTTTATATCCATTTTTGGTCTTATGTTTATAGCGATCTGGAAGACTAGATTAAGTCTTAACTATTTGCAGGGAATGCAAGATAAGTTTTCACTAGCGTCTCTCTCTCTAATGGTTTCTTTGATTATGGTTGATCAGATCCCCAACCATTCTGAAAACCCATTTTTTTGGTTCCTAACGGGTGCTCTTATTGGCAGGCATCTTTATATATTGAAAAGTCGATCAATTGAGCGAACTGAGAATTCGGCTGATGTCATCAATGCGAGATTGCGTAACACTGATGTGTGATTCTCAAAAGGAACTAGATTTTTGAATTCTAAAATGTTGCTCAAACTTAAATCGGTTAAACATCGAGCAGTTCGTGGATCCCTCTGGTCAACGGTTGGTTTTGGGGGTAGTCAGGTTATAAGGCTGGGCAGCAATTTACTCTTAACCAGGTTGCTTGCTCCCGAAGTTTTTGGGCTGATGGCCTTGGTGCAAGTAGCGTTGCAGGCATTAAAAATGATGTCAGATCTAGGAATAACTACATCCGTGATGATTGGCCGTCATGGAGATGACCCAGATTACTTGAATTCGGCTTGGACAATCCAAGTTGTGAGAGGCCTGCTGATTTGGCTACTTTGTTGTGTTCTGGCCTATCCTATGTCCGTGATTTATGAAGCGCCGGAATTGCTATTGCTAATACCTGTAGTAGGTCTTACAGCTATATTTCAAGGATTTACTTCACCAGCCGTTCTTACCTTGAAAAGAAAAATTGAATTAAAAAAGCTTGTGTCATGGCAAATTTCTACTCAGTTTATGACAACTATTATTACTATTGCCGGAGCATGGTATTTTAGATCAATATGGGGAATTGTGATTGGAGGGCTAATTGGTGCTGTTATTGCCTGCCTCAGCTCATACAGCCTTCCATCTATCTGTAAAGTTTGCTTTAAACTTGATTCTAAATCGTCAGGAGAAATTGTAAGTTTTGGCAAATGGATATTCGTTAGCTCCCTAGTATCTTTTTTTATAAATAAGGGAGATATTTTTATACTTGGTGTATTTCTGACAAAGGCAGATTTGGGTGTTTTTAGTATTGCCGCCATTTGGTCAAAAATGGCCCTTGAGCTGCTGCAAAAGGTTAATCAGGAAGTAATGACACCGCTTTATGCAAAGGTCTTTCGTGAAGATAGAGATAGCATAAGAGAAAAGATTCAAAAGGCGCGTTTCATCCTATTAGCACTTACATTGCCTATGATATGGTTAATGGTGGTTTGTGCTCCTTTTCTTATAGAATTTCTCTATGATGAACGTTACTCGGCTGCAGGTTGGATGTTACAGATTCTTGCTCTGGGTTCCATTGGTGCGGCGATTACGGCTACATCTGGTAATGCTTTATTGTCGTTTGGCGACTCATTTGGGTACATGGTATTCCAAATTTCCGGCGGATTATTGCTTATTTTATGTATGTTAGTTGGAGGCTCTTATTTTGGAATTGTTGGTCTTATTGCTGGGGTATCAGTTGCAAAGTTTTTTTCTTACCCGGTTATGGTATTGCTGATGAGGCGCCACAATATTTGGTTACCTAAACTCGATGCTTTCGCAGCAGTCAGCTCGTCACTGGTAATTGGTGGTTGGTGGTTTTTTGCTGCCTAGTAGGTTGGATTTTAGCTCTTAGCTCTTAGCTTTTAAATGTTCAGCTAACCTCAAACACAGCTGAATAATTGGCATAGTCGGGTTACAAGCCCCTCCAGTAGAAAAAACACTACTTCCAGCTATATATAGGTTATCTAGTTCATGAACTTTAGAGTTTTTATCAACTACACCATATTTCGGGTTTTCAGACATTCTTGTTGTACCCATATGATGGTTGTGATGCCCGAATGGTATATCAAGAGTTTTATCCAGCATGAAGTCAGCTAGTCGAACGATACCTAACCCAGCACTGCTAAATTCTTTTGCCATCGCCATGCCGGTTTCCCTAATAGTTTTCTTGTCAAAGTCATTAATCTGCCAATCGAATTTGGCTCTACTAAGCCCAAAATCATCAGTTTCTTTGCTTAGAGATACTCTGCTATTCAAGTTCGGGGATTGTTCGATCAAGGTCCCAATATTTCCCATACCTGGACATTTAAAATCGCTAATAAACTGTACTTTATCCTCGATTTCCATTTTACAGGCTAGATTTTTAAAAAAGGTTTTAATGGCCTTTGTTCGTCCATAGGATTTTACTTTCTTAATAATTCCCAGAGTAACATTCGATTTCCCGATGTTTATTACACTGACAAAATTATCATCAGTATAAAACTGCATACGAGCAGTATTATCTAAATTACGATAAATAAAAGAACCCATGGGCACGTTTAAATGCTCCATAAAGCATCGACCTACCATATCGTTTGAGTTTCCTATTCCCGCTTTGATTTGATTGTTACAATTCAGCATAAACCTAGGTGTTTCAATACCGCCAAGACAGAGTATGAATTTATTAGCTGATATAGTTGATTTGTAGTTTTTGTAATTACTAATTTCGATGTTGGTAACAGTGAGATGAGATTCATCTAACGTTAGATCTGTCGCAGTCGCGTTATAGTAACAGTCGATATTTTTTGCAGCGTCTATTTCAGAGAGGTATTTACCTTTAAAGCGAGTAGGGGGGCTTTTACTAAATGCATCTGGAGAGAAGTGATCTTTTAATAGATCTTTATTAATAGGTTTAAAACCTTGCTCTATATCCAGGTCAAGGATATTCATTGCTTCTTCGAGATAGGGCTGAACTGCACTGTATTGGATTGGCCAGCCGGGCAGACCATTGATTTTTTGAGTATCAAAATCTGAGCTATCAAAAGGTCGGCAGCGGCCTGACCAGTGGTTTGAAGTTCCACCAAAATAGCGCAGCCTCGTGTATTGGGGCCATCCGTCATGACCTACTGATTCACACTTATAGAAATCTTGCGATTCATCCGAGTAATTGAGTCCGCCAGCTTCTAGTAGAAGAATAGTTTTTCCAGATGTGGATAACTCCCTTGCTAGAGTAATTCCCGCCGGTCCCGTACCAACAATACAAAAATCATAATTTTTATCTATAGTAGTCTGTACATTAAAGTCGAAAAGCATATTACTCAGCCCCTCGAGTTAGGGTTTTAGTCGGTAAAATCCAGCCATTAACTGAGACGAATTTATCATCAATAGGTGTGAATTTGTCTGGCATAGACTTAGGGGGAATTGTCAGGCTTGCCCCATAGGGTGATTTATTGGCAAGAGTTGATGGAGCTGCAGTCACGAGGAGAAATGTAGTTATAAATCCCCGTCGGTTTATAGGTTGAGGCATGCTGTATGTCCTTATATTTATCACTTAAGAATAGTCTATAAAACCGCTATGACAAGTTCGGCAGTGACCCATCTTGTTAAGACTGTAAATGTGAGCTGTGTCAGATATCAGACGAGAATTATCAAACTTGGATCACGCATCTCGAGAGCACTGAAAGACAACCTCGGAAGGGGTAATTACTATCAGTTTAATATTTATCTGGGAGTGACACGGAATGCTTAAAATGAAACATCTTTTATACATCTTATTAATTCTGATTGGTGTTACGGCCTGCAAATCAACTCCTACTGAGGGTGAAGGGCCAGAAAATCTAGCAGTCACACCTGTTGCCAGTAGTGAAGAGACGATAAATGCCAGTAGTGAAGAGACGATAAACGATTCTCCCTCTGAGCCTGAAGCGCCGGTGGCTAGTACAGCTGATACTAGCTCCGAATATGAAGCAAGCCAAAATGAATACAGTGTTCAGCCTGGTGATTTCAACCTTTATCCGCGTGAGACGAATGGTTGGGATGAAAGTGGCTGGTCAATTATTACTCCTTCTGAAGATTCAAGGCTCATTTATGTGAGTTCTTCATCTGGTAATGACGATACTGCTGAA
>Ga0115547_1001726_pt1 | contig 12795 bp, 15 predicted proteins | sample COGITO_mtgs_1004_3_FD_87185 | JGI IMG/M metagenome (GOLD analysis project Ga0115547, IMG submission 87185) | Pelagic marine microbial communities from North Sea - COGITO_mtgs_100420 | ecosystem: Environmental > Aquatic > Marine > Epipelagic | place: Germany:Helgoland, sampling site Kabeltonne...
ATTATTATCAGTATTATTATTATTATTATCAGTATTATTATTATTAGTGGTAGAGCCAGCATTATATTTATATCCTAACAATTCGTGTGCTTCGCTAATATCAAAACAATAAATATTACATAATTTATTTATAATATCGGTAACTAACGCATCACTTGTTAAGGTATCCATGACTAATATATCCCTTATTATGTGATACAAATACAAAAATTTATATTTTATCAATTTTTATTTTTGTATTTGTATTTGTATTTAATATTTGACTGATTTTATTAAAATTGAAAATTCACATAAATAATATATACACAAATAATATATACACAAATAATATATACGCGTAAATAATATAGGAGGATACTCATGTATATCTGCAAATTTTGTAGTTGTAATATTTGTACAAATCAACCAATTTATAAAGGATTCGATATGTGTTTTTGTTCTATTGATTGTAGAGACAACTATTGTAATAATAATTCTATAAATTATAATACATATTATATGGGTTATTTACAAACAATTCATGATAGTATGACCGAAAAGGGCGATGATTATAATTATACCGAAAAAAATATTAATATAAATATAAATATAAATATAAATATAAATTTAGATAATGATAATGTTTGGAATATTAGATATATTAATTGTGATATAATAAAAAGCAAATTAATTCTATATTTTAATACTTATATATCATATGCATATTAAACTAATTTGAAATAAAAACTACACTATAATCCCCTTCGTGTGATATAATATATTTTGCAATTATTTTTGGATTAATTTTATTGGACAAAATATCAGATGTGTCATAAATATTTCCTTCTTGATCTATATAATAATGTATGCCTTTTATATCTTTTATTTGAATTTCACATTTTTTTAGTGTAGTTTTTTCCAATACATTATCAATTATACCGTGTGGTTGGCATTTCTCATGTGTTCCACAATAGTCACATTCATCTTTTTTTCTTCGAGTACATTGTTCACAATTTGCCTTTTTTGCTGTGCATCGTTCATTTAACGGAATAGAAGATACTACTCTTTTTCTTTTCATAAAATCGGTATGATTTAATGTTAATTGGGAGTAATTAAATATAAATGATGACAAATTTTGATTAGTTTTATCATCTAAATCTAATGTATCTATATGAGATTTTACATTTTGTTTAAATTCAGATATATATTGCTCAACCTTCTTATTTAATTTTAATTCCATATGTCAAGAAATATATAATATTACATTTAAATAATATTATTTATCAATTTTAAAATAAAACTTAAAAAAAAATAACTATAAAAAATAACTATAATTATAATAAAATATATATGACATAATACTTATAAAACACGGAGTAACATATAAATATAAATATGTGCGCGAATTTATAAATCGTATCCTGTTATTATTGTTTATAATATCCGATTTTGTATATATTATCTCATTTTTTATATCTTGAGAAATAAAGTTACTAATTAATGCTTTTTTCGGAATATTTGAACTCTTAATTGTGGACGTATCAAAATATATATTATCTATAATATTTTTGTGCAAATTTTCTAAAGTTACACGCAAATTATTTAAATATTGTTCATGATATTTTGTATATCGGTCTAAAAATGCAGTAAATAAATCTATATTTTGTTGTATAAGCAAATTTTTAAATTTTATCGATTCCAAATAATTTTCTATATTTATACCATTATTTAAAGAGATTTTCGTTGTATTTAAAAGTTTGTCGGATTCTTCTTTGTATTTTATAAGTTCATTGATAGTGTCTACTATATTAATATAAATTTTTTCACTACATATAATAGTATGATTAATAGAATTATCTGATATTTTATATGGTAAAAATTTTTTAACAATAGTTGTAATTCCTGATTCATCGGAAGATTCAAACGTTGTTTCAATGTATTTTTGAATATATTTTATTAATTTATAATAATCGCCATAAATTTGATTGTTTATATATTTAAAAATATTTCGATTATTTTCCAATAACATTTTTATCAATTTATTTTGAAAGTAAAATGAGTCTGTTGTTAATGTATCTATTTTGTTGTTATTGTTAACTATGTTAATATATAGATCCATTAATAATTTCAATTTATCATTGATTTGTGTAAATGATTCATCGATTTGATTTTTATAATTAATAATTTTAGAGAAATTATTTTTAATTTTAGACATATAATATATTTAAATAAATAAAATATAGTATAGTATATTATATCACGATGGATATTGACAACATTTTAGTTGAATTAGAGATTATTGGACAACTGAAGGAACACGATAAATTAGCTATATCGGTTATTCCAGGAGATACAAAAATATTTGTTAGCACCTATTCGTGGTATAGTCGAATAGTTCGAAAATATAATGGATATGGTAGAGATACATGTATAAAACATATAGAAATACTTGTAGATATGGTTGAAAAAACAAGCAAAACAATTATTGAAGGTTCTCTTAGTGATATGTGTGTAACTATTAAATCATCTATTGCTAATTGCAATAATGGTTTGAAAAATTTGAAAGATACATATCAGGATGATTCTGAAATTGTAGCCAAATTAGTTATTTTAATAAATAGAATGGAAAAAATATTAAAATTATTGGAAGAATTTAATGATTCTATTAATATTGACATTAATAGCAGTATTAATTTAAACATTCCTGATAATGAAGAGGCGTATACTCGTAACATGACTGTAACACATACATCACCCAAACATGGCAACAATAATAATAATAAGAATAATAACCATAATAACGATAATAACGATAATAACGATAATAACGATAATAACGATAATAATGATAGTCCAGATGGATATAATACGATAACTGGTGCTATCACTCGCACACGCGATCAGGCAACCATTAATAAAACAACCACTAATCTTATGGAATCAAATTTAAAGAATTTTGCTTCGTCGACTAAAAAAAAAATGTTGTCGTAATTTTTTATTTTTTTATAAATTTTATTTCATTATTTATAATTGTGGTTTTAAATGGTGAATCTGAAATATATCGTTGAGTCCCTTTGCATTTTTGGTTATTATTTTTTAATTTAGATAAATTTTTATTACTATTAATATAGTCATGATTTTGATGAATAACCAGACAAGTATTTGTTATATCACATGTAAAATAATGTTTTTCTAATCCTACGCCTAACATAATCATATCGTGTCGTGTTCCAGCAATTACTAAATTTGGATCTAAATTATTTAAAAAGGTTGTTTTACTATGTAAAACATAATCTATACCACATGCAGGATGTAATGAACATTCATTATATAGAGAATTTAATTTCTCTACTTTTATTGATGGTATATTTTTTAGATTCATTTTTTCTAAAAATGTACATTTATCAAACTCTTCTAAAATTTTTGGGTTATGCCAATCATGACGTTGACCTACAAGTAAATAATTTTTTTCATGGGGGTGTAATTCTTTAAAACTTAAAATTGTAGTTATCATATCTTGAAAATAAATCATATCCGAATTAGTCCATAACATAACATCATCATCTTTCGCATATTTATTTGCAATTAAAAACATATCGTATAAATATGGAACCCCGTCCATATTCTTAATATTTGGTTCGTGAATCAAATTATATTTTTCACAAATTTCTTTTGTTCCATAATCATTTCCTATAATTATTATAAGTTTTTCAATATTTTCTAACAAGGTCCATGATTTGATTGCTTGTTCTTGTCTCCAGGCATCATCTCCAAATAATGGTTTACACGTGGTAAATATAATTAATTTCATAAGTAATTATATTTATTAGTTATATTATAATATTTATATACTAATTATAAAAATATTTAACTATTTATTACAAGTTATACATAAATGCCAACCTAATTTTTCTTCTAATATTTTAAACATATTTTCTGACATTGCTTCAAACCAATCTTCTTTTACATATATATTATTTTTGTATGGTTCTATTTTATATTTACTATCATAAAATCTTTTAGAAATTGAAGCGTCACACCCGGGTGCATTACCTACCGAAAAATTACAATCTTCTATTTTATTTAAATTATTTATAAAAATCCAACTATCATAACTACTTCCTAATAATTGTCGTTTATCTAATGCATAATTAATGTTATTATTATTATTAATATTGATAAATTCATATCTTGATAAACATAATACTTTATTAATATCATTAAAATTAAAAAAATCAGATTTGATATTTAACCATTCATACGAATAATCAAAAAATATATCTAAATTTGCAATACAAATAACCTCGTCACTTTTAAAATTTTCTTTTACATAATCAAATGCATATTTAAAAGTCAATCTTCCTTTAATTGAACCAGTATTAGTATATTCTTTAATTTTTTATTATTTTTAAATTTTTCAGGAATTATTGTTTCATATTCAATAATATTATGAATTTCTGTTATTGCTGGATTATTCAAGTTTTTTTCAAGACAAAAATCATATTCTTTTTGTCTTTCTAAATTTTTATCATTATAATATTGTATAATTAAATTCATTTTATATATTTTTATATAGGTATTTTTATATAAGTATTTTTATATAAGTATTTTTATATAAGTATTTTTATATAAGTATTTAAAAAACTAATTTAAAATAATTTATCACTCTAAATTAAGAAAGGTATTAAAATTTTTATTTATAAACCAAATATTTTCTTCCTGATTATGTGACCAAGGCTGAACCTTTCTAATTTCAAAATTATTTTCTTTCATATGACTAATTAAATCATTTTTTGTAGATTGATCTTTATATAAATCAAAATTTGTTATTTGAACTTCACATAATATTTCTCTCACATTTTTTATATATTTACCCAATGATTTAATAACATTTAAATCATGACCTTGTGTATCTATTTTTATAAAATCTATTGTAGTATTTTGTAAATTTTCTTGTTCAATAAAATTATCTAAACACATAGTACAAACTTTATATGTATTTACTGTTTTCAACATTGGAGTAGTCGTTGTTGGATTTTTCCATTTTGAAACTTCATCAGTAAAAGGCAATAATGAAGATGAATTTGTATAATTAGCTTCATAAAAATCTACTTCTCCTTCTATATCGCTTACTGCTTTTTCTATTATATTATAGTTACTTATATGTCCACAATTTTCTCGTATTTTTACTATATTTGTTTTATTTGGTTCAAAAGCATAAACTATTGCATTATGTGAATATTTTTTTGAAAAAATACCATTTGATGCTCCAATATCAAAAATTAACATTATTATGATATAAATTGTTTTATTATTTTTATATTATAATTTAAATAACAATATAATTAAAAATATTACCATATTCTTTTTTTACTTCATTAATTAATTGTATTTCATCTTTAATTGTTACTCGTTTGCCCGTATCTACCAATCGTTTTGCAATTCGTAATTTAGCACTTTCTTCTATTATTGGAATTTTACTATTTTCTTTATAACATATATTTTCAATTATATATTCTTCTCTCCCTTCCTTTAATAATTTTTGTGTTAAAAAATCTGAATGTAATTCATTAAATTTTGTCGTAGATAACAGCAATTCATTATTTATATTATTTTGATTTACAAATAAAGCCAATGCTCTTGTATCTCTCGGAAAGCAAGGACCACCAAACGAATAACCTGGTCTAAAATATTTGGTTCCTATTCTAGAATCACTGCCAACCGAATCGAGTACCTTTTCTTTATTTGCACCAATACTATCACATACATCTGATATCATATTTGCAAATGATAATTTAGTTGTAATAAAGCCATTAATTGTTATTTTTGTTATTTCGGCTTCTAATGGACTAATAATACAATATTTTGGTTCTGTATGTACCATTTTAGTATATATTTCTCTCAATTGTTCTCCTAACTCATGTGAACAAGTTCCAATCAAAACCATATCCGGATTTTTAAAACCTTTAATAATCTCTCCTTGAGCAATAAATTCTGGATTATATGATAAAGTAGTATTTTCACAATCAGATAGAAGAAATGTACCAACCTCATCTATATATTTTGGCATCAATGTACAACCAATAATAATATGTTTGTTTTTAATTTTTTGTTCATTTATTTTTTGTAATAAATTAGATACTAATGAATGATCGTAATACTTATCTGTTCCAGAATTTGGAGTTTGAACCATTATAAAAATGATATCCGAATGGTTTAATCCCTCGTCTAAATTAGTTGATGCTTTAAAATTGACGGATTCGCGCAATAATCTATCATACTCTGGTTCTTTTGTTGAAAAAGTTTTTGAATTCAATCGATTAACATAATCTTCTACAATATCTATCCCTAATACATTATATCCTGCCTTTTCTATCAACAATGCCAATCCTAAACCTAATCGTCCTACTCCTAATATAGTTATATTTTGCATTATATAATTTAAATTTTGTAAATATATTTAAATTATATTTTTAACGTATTTTAATACAATATTTAAGTATTATAAAGTTTATTTAAAACAATCGACTACAATTGACATTGGACGTCGTGGATCTTGAACTCGTTTATCATTATCTGGAGTTCTCGTGATATATCCATTCGTATAATCGATATCTTTCATTATTGTGTTTCCCTGTTCATCATAATAATGTAAGAAATTTACCTTGCTCATATCAAATTTTGTTTGTTTCATTAATTCAAGCGTCAGCTCATATTTTGGAAACCAAATATGTCCTCCATCTACAACTTTACTAGTTAAATAATCATATGAACCACCACCGCCTGGATCATAATATACATTATCGTCTTCATCTTTAAAAGATCTTTCATGTAATATATCACATCTATAATCAGGCATAGAAAATCTAAAAAGCCCCCCTGGTTTTAAAACTTTATAAATGTCAGTAATTATATTAACTAATTTATCATATTCTATATGCTCAAAAACATCTTCTGATTGATAAATATCAACAGAATTCTCTAATAAAGGTAAATTATTTTCAACATTGTGTTTTATATGATAATCATTATCTTGAGAAATAGATAAACCTATGAATGATTTATCTTTTCTTCTATCGGCACCAATATCACCAGCATATAAATATATATTTTCATTATTCATTATATCATTAAATTTTACCATTATGTTTAATAATTATAGTACTGTATTTAAATTAATATATTTTATAATTAATATATTTTATAATCAAGTATATTTTATAATCAAGTATATAAAATATTTGTCAAAATTGTATTCATTGAATTTTTGGAATATACATTCGTTTGATACCACGTATAACAATTTTTAGACATTGTTTCCCATTGTTCGTGTGTTATTGATTGTATCTTTTCCTTTAATTCTGTGGGTGTTTTTGCTGTAATATAATGAATGTTTTCTTGGGGAGGATTCATATATGACTGTATAGAAACTTCTGGTGTTACTATTGGTACCGTTCCTAATGCCATTAATTCTACTTCTCGATGGCATTTTGAACCATATCCTCTAAGTGCTAACCCATATTTTGCACATGATAATTTTTCTAAATATTCTTCTTGACTAAATTTATGTTGGGTTCCACTTGTACAATGATATTCTGTTAATACGTTTTCCCATTTATCTTGTGAATTTCTATATTTATTTTGTGTAGAATTTTCTATATTTCCAATGAAAATAGAATCAATTGTTCTTTCGTTGTATTGTTTTCTTGAATTTGTTGAAATAAATTTCTCCATTATAAATGGTCGTCTTGGCCAAAATACCCATGGTTTTACAATCAAGCCTTGTTGTTTAAGGTGGTTCCCCTCAATATTTATATCACCATTACCCAAAAGAATTAAAGATGAATTAACCAAATCTTGATTAAACCATTCATTCGTTGGACGATCATAGAATAATATATGATTTCCTAACCAACAGTGTCCATTATCGGTTAATTCTATTTTAATATCTCGATTATTTTTTTGATACAATAAAGCCAGTTCTCTAAAACTATCGTTTGCGTGTCTCCAAATTCCTTGTTGTGGTTGTTTTGGTATTTTAATAATCCATTGTTTATTAATAATTCTATCAATAATAGCTAATTCTTTATAACGTTTTAATTTTCTCAATGCATTAAGAAATATATTATTAACTTGAGCAAATCGTTGATCCAAAAAATGAGTATGTAAAAATACTAATGGTTTATCATCGATATTTATATTATTGTTTTTTATATTAATTTTATTAATTACTTCTTGTGGATTATTGGCTAATAATACTCGCCATGGCATAAAATTTATTTCTTCACCAAATTCAAACATAGTATCCGAATAATCTTTTGCAACATCTTCCAAAGAAGCTTGATCTACATATCTCGAATTTACTGTATGTTTTTTCCAACATACTGGAACATCTTTATTTTTTGTCCAAACACATCCTCCATTATAATAACCTACTTCATCAGTATTTGATTTTTTTACATAATGAGGAGATAAACCTATTTCTTTAGTATGATCGATACATACGATTGGGTTTAAAATAAATACATCAGAATCTAAAAACATAGTGTCATTTTCATATTCCAGCGCGTAGGACATTATATCTGCTTTATTGTTCCAAAATTCTTTAATAATATTCGTTTGTTCCATTTGTTGTCTATTCAAACCTGTATATTTATCTAATGCTACTTTTACAATAATATTAAGATTGGGTTTTAATGTTAAATTATCTAATTCTTCTTTAGTTTTAGTGTCTAACATACAATAAAACTTTGCACCTGGATGATGTAAACTTAAAGAATATGCTAATCCAATAAATTCAAAATAACACGTATGTGTACACATTGTACAAAACGATGATGGAGAAGCCATATATAAATATAATTTGAAGCTATATTTATATTATTTATATTATTTATTTTATTTATTTTCTATATTAAAATTATAATTATTATTCATTATTTTAATAATTTCATTCCATTTAATTCGTTCATCATTAAAAGCTGTTCCATTTCCTTCATAAAAAGAATTTAAATAAATTATTGTTATTTTATTTGAATTATACTTGATTTTTGGGTCTAAATTATAATTAAATAGAGGTATTATAAATAATAAATGTGTATCATATTTATTATTAAATTTTATTAAAAACTCTATATCAATATAATTATTTATATTATCATCACTGTAATTTTGAATTTTATGAATACAAAATAACATTAATGTTTCATTTTTATTATTCAAATTATATAATAATCTATCACTTCTTAGTTTAATTTTATCTATTTCTGTGTTTAAATTATGATGATTCCACAAACAAATTCTATCCCAATTATGAATAATATTTGTCTTTAAAATATCATTAAAAATTTTATTAACATAAACCGGTGTAGTAAAAAATTTATCAATTAATTTAATTGTATTTGGTTGCATTATTTCATAATTAAAATAATGATTAAAACTTGTATCTATAAAATTTAATGCGGTTTTATAATCTATTAACATGTATGAAAATGGTGACGAGTATTGTCTTATATTGTTGTGTTTTAAAAAATCATCGTTATTACATCTATATCCTATTGAATAAATATTTGTTATATTTATTTTATTCATTGTAATAAATATATATACAGTATTTTTATTTATATTTATGTTTTTATAATTAAATATATTGAATATTACATTTATATCTATATAAACTTGTTTCTTTTTCATCACAGTGCGATAGTAAGATATTATTTCCTAATAATGATGCAGACGCAGCAAAAGAAGAAAACTTAGGTATCATTATGATTTTTGTACTATTGACTAATGAAAAATAATCTCTATAAATAGGATCTCGTATTGTATTAATAAATGGATCTACTAATTTAAAATTTTTATTAAGTTTATTTATTAAGTTGTTTTTGTATTTTATATCATCGCTTGCTATATAAATATTTGTTTCATTCAATATATTATTTAAATAATATATTGTGTTATTGAATTTATCTATGAAATATTCATAAGTAAATTCATCCTTTCCCCTATTATTTAATTTATCAGTACTTCTTATATGTATTGAAATATATGATATATCAGTATTAATTTGTTCATAATAATTTATATTTTTACTTGCATTACTCATTTGATTATTTTCAAATTCGCCAAATGTTAATTTTAAATTAACGTTTGTATGTTTTTCTTTATCTTGAATTATTATATTTTTACAATTTAATAAAATTGGATAACTTCTAAAATTATATATATTATTCCAATAATAATTACATGATGCATCATGTTGTATACAATAACTCTCGATATTTATTAACTCTTCAATTCTATTGCCTAAACCATCTGGGCGACCATTAAATTGTAACATTTTTATAAATGTAGTTCAAATGTAATATTTAAGTTTTTATTTTCTAAAATTTTATAATTATTTTCTTGTAATCGATTTACCAATTTTTGAGTTGTTTGGGTTGGATCTTTATTTTTCAATAATAAATCAAATTCTATACATAAATATTTTGGATATATTTTATCATCTAACATTTGATTTAATACTTCTATTTCAGAACCTTCAATATCTAATTTTAATAAATCTATATGTGTATGATTATATTCATTCATAATATTTTTTATTGAATCTACTTCTACTTCGTCATATTCATTACCAAACATATTTGCTACCAATGATTGGGATACATAATCGGAATTAGTTTGTTTATAAAATTTTAATTTTGCGGGTTTATTGTACAACCCCTTATTTATATAAGTAAATTTACTCAGATCCGGTTTTGTGCAAGTATATAAATTTAATAAATAATCAGGTTGAATATTTCCAGAGAAATTTGGGGAATTATTATTATAAAATTGTTTTATCTCATCATAATGTTTTATTGCTCTTTGAGTTGGATCTATTAAAAAAATATTACAATTATATTTTTCAAGTAATTTTAAATCAAATGACATATCTTCTCCTACCCCACCCGAATAAACAATACTATTTTGATTCAATTTAGCATTTATTGGAATAGACCATCCACCATATTCTGTTCCAAGGGTTTCCATTATTCTTAGTGTTATTATTTTTTATTTAAATATTTAATTATTTAATTAATTAATTATATTAATTTTGATATTTGTTTTAAAAATCCACATGGGCTATAATATTTTTCCCAAATCACTCGATTTTGTTTTTGAATATTATGTAAATTAGTTTTATTACGTTCATAATATTCTTTTATAATTTTTGTAATATCGAGTGCATATTGTTTTATATTATTTTCATCTAAAACAATACCAATTGAATTTAAATCATACTCATCTTCAAATGGATATACGGAATCGGTTTTAATTAAAATTGGTATTCTCCCCATCATCATTACATCATAAAAACGATAACTAAAATTACCTGCTCCTCTATAACAAAAAGTAAATAAATTTTTATCAATATTTTCGATATACTCGCGTCTTGCCAATAACTTATCTATTCCTGGTGCCCAAAAACCATTGCGTATTACAAAATCGGTTTCTATATTGCTATTAATTATCATATTTATATACTTGTCTCGTCCGTGAATTTTATGACCACAATATCCTATTGACAGTTTTGCTTCACTTAAATAATTGTTTTCAAAATAATCCGGAGAAAATGCTGGCAGTGAAAATTCATTTTGTAATCGTGTAGATTTGTTAAAACTTGTTCTAAATATTACCACATTTTCATGGTATGATAACAATGGTTTATCATTATCATCATTATAAAAAATATATAATTTTTTATTTATTTTAACAGCTAAATTAAATAAAATTTTAAAATTTGGATCATGTATAGATATAAATTTATAAGGAAACACTATAATATCACAATCTTTTATATTATCAATATAATTAAATAATTTATTACATGTTTCTATTACATTTTCATATCGTGATTCATTTTTAAAATTATAATTATGCGGTTCAATATTTAATGAATTATTATTTTCTAATAATCCAAATAATATAATTTGTTCAGATGAAAACTTAACCAGCTTCTTTAATGTATAAATTTTTATCATAAATATATTTAATATACTAATAAATATATTTATATTCTATTTCATTTTTATATTCTATTTCATTTTTATATTCTATTTCATTTTTATATTCTATTTCATTTTTGTATATAATTTTCGATTAATTGTTTATGTTGATGAGCCAATTTTTGAGTTTCTTGGCGCAATTTATTTACATTCGTGCTAAAAGTTTGTTGATTGTTTCCTGTAAAATTAGGATTATTATTGATATTATATCTTGGTTGACCGCCAGCATTTACGGCAAAATGATTTGTAAGAGGATATAAATATTTGGGATGATATACCATATTATACCAATCGTCACAACACCAATTTTTGATTTCTTTAGGGAAAAACCATCCAAATATTTCCATATGTTTTCTCGAAACAAATGCCTGTGTTAAAATTCTTGAATTGTTATTTATAGGACCAGCCAACCCTACATCATCCCGCCTTTTTAACGCCGTAATACTGTCATTTATCCATCCTTTAGTTTTAAATTCCATATCATCACCGCATTGATAAAAATATTGACAATCTCTATTATATGCATCTATAAATAATTTGTTCCACATCAAAGTAACATAGCCTTTCGGTATATCCTCCATTGTTACAAATATAAATTCAACATTTGAAAAAGCTTTTGAAAATCGTGTAATTTCTTGTTGTTGATCTTCTTTATCAAATATTCTGTCATTTTTATCAATTCCTATATAGAATAAATATTCGTGTTCCTTATCTAATGTTAATAAAAATGTTTTTAATGTCATATTAAATAGATAACTGTCTTTTATTG
>Ga0115547_1001739_pt1 | contig 12647 bp, 10 predicted proteins | sample COGITO_mtgs_1004_3_FD_87185 | JGI IMG/M metagenome (GOLD analysis project Ga0115547, IMG submission 87185) | Pelagic marine microbial communities from North Sea - COGITO_mtgs_100420 | ecosystem: Environmental > Aquatic > Marine > Epipelagic | place: Germany:Helgoland, sampling site Kabeltonne...
CAAAGGGGCTTAAGGTCTAATTCTTTTAGAGTAGCAATTATTTGATCTGCTTGTTTTTTTAAATAAGAGTGATCATTTATATGGTTTCCCCAGCAAAAAAGAATTTTAGATATATCATTATCGTTATTGATGAGCTTTGTAATAAACTCAATGTTTTCTTTTGCAATAACTTGATTAACTTTTTTCGGGAGATTACTTGGCTTTGGAGTCCTCAGGGCGTAAAGGTTAATCAACCACCAACCGTCACATCCATTATTCTGTGCAATGGCTTGAATATTTCTTGAGGTAGGATCTAAATTATCTTCGTTGGCTGTACTTGGATTTAATCCAATAGCTAGCATTTCATTACTTCCCTTTTTCCCTAGTAAAAAACGTTTGTTTTTGTCATCAGGGGGATTACAAATTATGTTTTTATAAGTACTCAATTTAATTCTTTAGAGTGCATGGATTATGCAATTGCATTATAGTTTTTTCATTGTATTATTTTTTAGCTCTTTAAATATACCGACAAATAATCCAATCTATCATACAAACAAAGGTAAGTCTTCACTTACTTCATTATTAGCTTGTTTCATTCTTAGTAAAGTGTATTGTAATCCCTGAACATACTGAAGATGATATGCCTGTGGTTTAAAACCCCAACCCCAAAACAAAAGTAGGTAATTAGAACCCAGCTATCCCTAGTGAAATAGGGGGTTTAGAGATATACGACTGATAAACTCCTTTGGCTTATTATTAGCATACTAATTATTTCCGTGATGAAATTTCCAATCATTTTGCTCAACTTTTGGAAATAATTCTTTACTTTATACTTTGTAGTCAAAATTATAGTCACTCTGAATCAAATTTCAGAAACAAGATTATTGTAACACAAAGTTTGATTTGAATTTAATAACTAAATGAATATTATTTAAAATAAAACGTTGAAAAATAGTCTAATACGTAGCGAAAAACTATTAATCAAGCAACTCATGCAGGGTAATGAAAAAGCATTTAACAAGCTTTTTAACACTTATCGTGATGATATTTATGGTTATAGCGTCAGTATGCTTAAAAATCAAATACTTGCAGAAGGAATTGTTCAAGATGTATTTTTAAATAATTGGTTACATAAAGACAGACATGATACTAATTTATCATTCAAGTCTTATCTATTTACGATAACACGTAACTTAACATTCAACCTTATTAGTAAAGTAGCTAATAATAGAAAACTCAAAGAAGAAGTATTTTATTCGAGCCAAAAGGCGTACAGTCCAATTGAAGATAAAATAACAGAGGCCGATTATGAGATTATAAAAAATAATGCTATAAAACAATTACCTCCCAAGCGTAGAATTATTTTCGAAATGTCTCGTAATAATGGAATGAGTCACAAGGATATAAGTAAGGAATTGAACATTTCTGTAAGTACCGTAAAAGGTCAAATGAGCAAAGCCTTAAAAACTATTAGAGAATTTCTGCAAACTCATGGGGATGTTACAGTTTAATTAAACTACTATCATCTCGTTGGCTCGAATAAGCCCTCGTGAAAATAGAAATTTAAAAAAAAACAAACCTAGAGTAGTACTTCCCCTAGCCTCATCTGTATTATGTACACAACAAAGTATATTATGCAGTCAAAAGACCATATTGAAGTTTTATTAAGAAAATTTGTTCTTAACCAATGTTCCAAAACAGAAGTTGATCAAGTTGTTAGTTATTATCAGGGAATAAAAGAATCGGGTCAACTACCTTCAGTAGAAGAGGTATTGGATCTATTAGACGAAAAGCCAATTTTAAACGAGGTGGTTGCAAACCGGATTGAGCACTCTATAATTAAAGAAGTTCAGAAGGATAAAATAACATCCTTAAAAAAGAAATTACTATTCTGGAAATACGCCGTTGCTGCAATTTTTATAGGCTTAATAACTACAACATATGTTTTTAAAAGCAATACATCAAACACTCCGCTGGAAGTTACTCCTAGAATTGTAAATACGATTGTTCCGGGTAAAGACAAAGCAACACTTACATTAGAAGATGGTTCTTTAATATCATTAGAAAAAGGAGCTTCTTTTAAAACAAAAAATGCAAATAGTAATGGTGAACAAATTGTATATCAAAATGCAAAGAGTAACCCATCAGTAATTAAATATAATTATTTAACCATTCCTAGAGGTGGCCAATTCTCTCTAAAACTATCTGATGGAACAGAAGTATGGTTGAATTCAGAGTCGCAATTAAAATATCCAGTGAGTTTTAGAGAAAATGAAACCCGTCAGGTAGAGCTCATTTATGGTGAAGCTTACTTTGATGTGTCGCCAAGCACAGATAATCAGGGGGCTAAATTTAAGGTGCTAAACAAAAGTCAAGAAGTTGAGGTCCTTGGGACAGAATTTAACATAAAAGCATATTTAGACGAAGCCATGGTTTACACCACATTGGTTGAAGGGAAAGTAGTTGTAAATAATGCTACTCATAAAGAAATCTTATTGCCAAATCAGCAGTCCAAAATAGACATTAAAAGCAAGATTTTAACAATTGACGAGGTTGATGTTTATAGTGAGGTATCTTGGAGAGATGGGCTGTTTAGTTTTAAGAGTAAGCCTTTAAACGAGATAATGATTGTTTTAGCTCGTTGGTACGATATTGAAGTTGTATTCGAAAATATTGAACACAAAGCTGTTAAATTTAACGGAGTACTAAGTAAAAATGATTCTATAGAAGAAATACTAACTGTAATTATGAAAACAAAATTCATTAACGCCTATGAGATAAAAGACAAGAAAATTATTATTGAGTAAAAAAGAAAGGGAACAAAGTTATACCTAGACAGTAAAACACTTTATCCCCTAAAATTATTAATTAATTAAAAATTTATCTAACCAATTAATATGCAAATTATGCAATTTAAAACTATAAATACGTTTTTCTACAAAAAGAAAAAAAAATTAAAATTTATCATGAGAACCTTTATGCTATTGTTTTGTACAACAGTTTTCAGTTTTTCTGCTAACGAAGTATTTAGTCAAAACGATAAAATCGTAATCAATGATGATAAAGATTATACAATCGATGAAATTTTTGATCTATTCAGAGAGCAAACGAAACATACGTTTATCTATCAAGAAGACCTTTTTAAAAAAATTCCTAAGTTACATCTTGAAAAAGGAGCAATTAAGGCCAACGAACTATTAGAGAAAAGTTTTTCTAGCGACAAGTATAGTTTTAGTTTTACTCGTAAAAATAGGATTATCATTATTGAAGAAATCCCAGTAACGATAAAAGAGGAAATTAATATACAGAAACTACAAGTTTCTGGGATCGTTACAGACATAGATGGTAATCCGCTTCCTGGAGCTAGTATTGTTGAGTTTGGAACTGATAATGGCACCTCATCTGACTTTGACGGGAACTATGAAATTAATTTACCAGATGGTGAACAAACCTTAGTGTTTTCCTATTTAGGATTTAAGACTCAAGAAGTAGAAATTAATGGAAGATCAAAGATAAATGTTGTTTTAGAAATTGATTCAGAGGGGTTAGATGAAATAGTTATAACCGGCTATGGAGAAGTTCGAAGAAAAGATCTTACCGGTTCAGTTGCCAAAGTTAACGGAGACGATCTAGCTAATTTACCTGCTGCCAGAGTGGATCAATCGCTTCAAGGAAGGGCGTCTGGGGTTCAGGTTTCATCTATAAGTGGTGAACCTGGAGCTGCGACCACGATACGTATTCGAGGTGGTAATTCGATTCAAGGTAACAATGAACCACTATGGGTTATAGACGGTATTATTGTTGGAACAGATTACAACCTGAGTAATATTAACGCGAACGACATTAAGTCAATTGATGTTTTAAAAGACGCAGTTGCAGTTTCGATTTATGGAACCAGAGGTGCAAATGGTGTAATTTTGGTTACTACAAAAAGTGGATCTAGTGCTTCTCCTGGCGTGCCAAATATAACAATAAACGCTTATACAGGTATGCAGTCAATGTTAACTGAGATAGATTTTCTAAATGGCTCAGAGCATGCTTCTTATGCGAATGAAGATGCTGCATTTAGAGGCTCGGCTTTACCCTTTGCAAATTTGAATGAAGTTGCAAATGTAAATTGGGTAGACCAAGTAAGTCGATCCGCACCTATTAACAATGTAGATGTATCTGTTTCAGGAGTTTCTGAAAACCGAAAAACGAATTACTATATATCCGCTAATTCTTTCAATCAGGACGGCCTTATCAGATCCTCTGGAATAAAAAAACATATTTTTAGAACCAATATGGATATTAGATTATCCGAGAAGGTTAAGTTTGGTATGCGGGTTAATCTCTCAAGGTTAAGCCAAGAAAACGCTAAATTCAATTTTGACGAGCTATATCAAGCTACAACGCCAACAAGAGCAATTTTTGATAATTTAGGAAACTATACTGCCTTAGATCCAATTACTGGAGGGATAGCGTCAAACTTTGAAGCCGATTTGAATATAAAAGAAGATCACAGCCAAATAACCAATATTTTGAGTAGCTTTTATTTGGAATTTAGGCCATGGGATAATATGACATTTAAATCGACATTTAATCCTCAAATCAATGACTTTAAAAGGAACAGATTTAACCCAGGCGCTCTTCCAAACAATCTTATTGTAAGTAATGGTGGAGACGCAAGGGTTGACAATTCTTTAGAGGTTAGTTATATTAATGAAAACACAATGACCTTCAACACCGATATAGGTGAAAATGATTATTTGTCTGTTTTGGCCGGATTTACGATACAGAAATCTGAATTTGAATCTAGTTTTTCAGAATCCTACGGTCTTTCAAATGATGCTACAGGGTATAATAATATGAGCTTTGGAGCTGACCCGTCACGAAATGGAGTGGGGTCTGACTATAATTCTTTTCAACTGATTTCATGGTTGGGTAGAATTAATTACTCATTAAATGATAAATACCTGTTCACGTTAGTGGGTAGGATGGATGGTTCTTCTCGTTTTGCCCCTGGTAATAAATATGCAATGTTCCCTTCGGGTGCAGTTGCCTGGAAGTTGTCCGAGGAAGAGTTCATTAAAAACCTGGGGGTTTTCAACAATTTAAAACTTAGAGCAAGTTATGGAATGTCTGGTAGTCAAGCCATTCCCTCATTCAGAACATTAGCTCTTTTGGATTTGGCCAATACGTCTTTTAATGCTACTGAAAATCCAGGTGTTAGACTTGGTCGTCCAGAAAATCCTGATCTTAAATGGGAAACCACAAAGCAGCTTGATATTGGCTTAGAGATGGGCTTTTTCGATAACCGTCTTTCGATCGAGGTAGACTATTATCAAAAAAAGACCAAGGATTTGCTCCTTAACTCTCAATTGCCCAGACAAACAGGTTTTGTTAGCCAACTTAAGAATATTGGAAGTATTGAAAATACAGGTTTAGAACTTTTAATAAATAGCATCAATATTTCTAATGACAACTTTAAATGGTCAACATCATTATCTTTAGCGGGAAATAGAAATAAGGTAACTGATCTAGGCGGTGTAGATTTCATTAACTTGGCAACCCCAGCAAGTCAAGGAGGTACAGGAGCACGTCTAATTGTTGGTGAAACTGTCCCCGTATTTATGGGGGTTGAATACCTTGGAACTTGGAAGTCACAGGCAGAAATTGATCTAGCTGGTTACGAAGGGAATCACGATGTTGGAGGGCCACGTTTTAAAGACACAGATGGTGATGGAAATATTACACAGACTGATTTTGAGATATTGGGTAGCCCACAGCCTGATTTTTATTATGGTATAGGCAACAGTATATCCTTTGAAAATTTCGATTTAGACTTTTTCTTTCAAGGAACTTACGGTAACGAGGTTTTTAATAGCCTTACCCAAACCGCCTATTTTGGTAGAGCCGAACTCACAAAATATAAAGAGACACTAAACCGTTGGACGCCAACAAATTCAAATTCCGACATACCTAGGGCTGGTTCGGTGGCGTCATTGTCTGAAATTTACAACAACTCTGTAATGATAGAAGATGGATCACATATGCGTTTAAAGAGTCTTAGACTAGCCTATAATATCCCTGTTAATGATCTAGGTTTAAAGACTTTTAAAGCAATACAGGTCTACCTAGTAGGCGCTAACCTTTTCGTAATATCAGATTTTAGATTAAAGGATCCCGAAACAAGTCAGTATAGTGGAACGAACGACAACGAGACTAATCTTACCACAGGATTTTCCAATGGGCAATATCCCACTGCTAGTACTATTTCGATAGGAACCAGAATTAAATTTTGAATTGACCAGAAAATAAATAAATTAAAAAAATAAAAAACATGAAATTTATAACCAAATATATATTAATCCTCGTCATAGGCACTATGTTAATAGGGTGTGACTCATATCTTGAGGAAGATCCAAAATCTATAACTTCTCCAGATACATTTTTCAACACGATTGAAGAGTTTGAACTAGCTAGCGTTGGACTATATGATACCTAGGGACAGGATTATTTGCACGGCTCCATCGGCTTGTACCGATTCACGGAAAACGGTGCTGATATCGTTGGCCCTAATAGGAATTTTGGGCAGGTAGAACAAATTATGTCGTATTCATTAAGCGAAAGCACCATTGATGCAGTCTATTGGAACAGCGGAGCTCCGAAAACGTGGCAAGGTCTGTATTCAATAATATTAAATAGTAATACGATTTTATCCAAATTGGAACTCAATGATGTAATCTCTCAAGCGAATAAAGACGTTATAGAAGCCGAAACCCTTTTTCATCGTGCATACGCATACTATTACTTAACAAATTTATGGGGGGATGTCCCTTATTACAGGGAAAACTTACCCATTTCAGAAGTCCAAGCTCTTCCTAGAACGGATAAAAAAACTATTAGGGATGAAATTTTAGTTGATTTGCAGAAAGCTCAGCTTTCATTACCATCTTCAATTAATTCTGATAATTTTGGAAAGGTAAGCAAATGGGTTGCCGCCACAGTTATGGTAAAGATTTATTTAATACAAAACAAATGGCAAGAGGCAAGAGATAAATCCTTAGAGATTATTAATGATTCTCCTCATAGATTATTGGATGAATATGCCTCTGTTTTTAGACTGGATAATGAGTACAACGAAGAGATCATTTGGTCAACTGACTTTGGTAAAGATTTAGTACAAGATCATGGTTATGGAAATGATTGGGTTGATCATTTTACACCTCGAATAAGAGACGAACCCAAAGAGAGTTCAAAAAAGGCTGAATTATCCGCGGCTCTGGCTGCTAGAAATGAAGGTTTTACAGGATACGGTCTCCAAATTCCATTACCTGATTTTGTTAAGAAATTTCCTTTGGATGATTTACGAAGGGCTTCAAATATTACTACTGAATACCTGGGCTATGAATTGAATTTTCCTTACATGCCAAAAAGATGGAACTTAGACCAAATCAATTCGCCAAGAGGCAATCACGCTGATAATAAATTGATTTTCAGACTCGCTGATGTTTATTTAATGGCGGCAGAAGCAGAAAATGAACTCAATGGCCCTACAAGTGCTTATCAATATATAAATAAAGTTAGAGAACGCGCCTTTGAGCCAGACCAACCTTTAAGCGGACTATCAAAAGACGACTTTAGACTGGCTATGTACGATGAAAGAAAATGGGAACTTGCCGCTGAGGGAGAGAGGCGTATGGATCTAATACGCTGGGGCATACTGTTAGATGTTGTGAAGAATACGGAATACCGAGTCTATGATCCCGCTCCAAACATTAAGCCCCGTCACGTATTGTTACCAATACCAACTGAAGAATTTATACTTAATCCAGCGTTGTTGGATTCAGACCCTACCAATAACGGTTACAGATAAAAAATCTTATTTTTGGGACAAGACCTAGAAAATCTTGTCCCTTTTTCCGAGTTTTTTATATTTAAATTCAAAACCGAATAAACTCAAACTAAAAGATGAGATTTTTTGTATAACTAACTATTGCACTAACTGGATTGTTTTTTACTTTGAATAAGGATAAAAGTCACTATAAAAACGAAATAAATAATCGCCCAAATGTGGTTTATATTAATGCAGATGACTTGGGATGGAAAGATCTTGGTATTATGGACGATGGCTATTTTGAATCTCCACATATAGACCAATTATCTATGTTGATTTTTCCCAACTTTCAAAGAAATATTAGATATTGAGATGAAGGGAAAACTATTGGATGGTCAAAGTATTGTTCCTATTCTAGTAGGGAATAGTTTAGAACCAAGACCTTTTTTCTGGCATTTTCCAATTTATCTTCAGAGCTCTGATAAATTAAATGATGATGGTCGAAATCCTTTATTTCGAACTCGCCCAGGATCTACAGTTTTATTCGAAGGCTGGAAGCTACATATCTACTCTGAAGATCAAGGCGTTGAACTTTACTATTTACCTAATGATCCAGGAGAAAGAAACAATATTGCTGAAAAAGAACCGATAAAGGTCCATGAATTACTTGAGAAATTAAGAACTTGGCAAGTAAAAGTAGACGCTCCAATTCCAACCGAATTGAATCCTGACTATATCTCGGAAAAATAAAAAATCTTCATTAAAACTAAAATCATGTATTCTAAACAATTATCCTTTCTGATTCTTTTTATTGCAATACTGTTAGGGTATTCCTGTAAGAACAAGGAAATTAAAATGGCTGAAAAAAAAGTCTATTCAAAGCCTAATTTAATCTATATTTTAGCCGACGATTTAGGTTATGGAGATTTAAGTATATATGGTCAAGAGAAATTTACGACTCCCAATATAGATAAGTTGGCTAGACAAGGTATGCTGTTTACACAACACTATTCAGGAAGCACAGTTTGTGCACCAAGTAGATCATCTTTAATGACTGGAATGCATACTGGACACACCGTAGTGAGAGGAAACAAGGAGATACAACCCGAAGGGCAGTATCCAATACCAGAAAACACTTATACGATTGCTGAAGCACTAAAAAAAGAAGGTTATGTCACTGGAGCATTCGGAAAATGGGGATTAGGTTTTCCAAAATCTGAAGGAGACCCAATAAAACAGGGATTTGACACTTTTTTTGGTTATAATTGCCAACGTATGGGGCACAATTATTATCCTAATCATTTATGGTCCAATCAGGATTCTATTGTTCTTAAAGAAAATAAAGGGAAAGAAGATGTCATTTATGCTCCTGAATTAATCCACGACAAAACTTTACAATTTATGGAGGATAATCTAAATAGTCCATTTTTCCTCTATGTCCCATCTATTATTCCACACGCCGAACTTTCTGCTCCCGAAGTATATATGTTAAACCACAGGGGTAAGTACCCTCCTGAAAAGGCATATATAGGGGTAGACGATGGTCTAGAATTTAACCAAGGCCCATATAGGTCTCAAAAAGAAACCCATGCTGCATTTGCAGCCATGATTGAATTATTAGACAATCAAGTAGGGGAGATTATGGATAAGGTTGAAGAACTTGGGATAGCAGATAATACTGTGATTGTATTTACTTCAGATAATGGACCACATCAGGAAGCTGGTGCAGATCCCGAATATTTCAATAGCAATGGCCCTTTTAAGGGATTAAAGCGAGATTTATACGAAGGCGGAATTCGTGTCCCCATGATCGTTAGCTGGCCAGGAAAGATAGCGCCAAATACTCTCACAGATCATGTATCTGCATTTTGGGACATCTTTCCTACATTTTCAGAAATTGCAGGGGCTGATGTTCCTAATAACTTGGACGGCATATCATTTTTACCCACCTTATTAGGAGATAAAAATCAGTTGAATCATGAATATTTATACTGGGAATTTCATGAGAAGGGAGGACGGCAAGCCGTACGAAAAGGAAACTGGAAGGCAGTAAAGTACAATGTGCTTTTAAATACTGAAGCTACTTTGGAGCTTTATGACCTATCAAACGACCCGGGCGAGGAAAATAATTTAAGCAATACTCACCCGAATTTGGTAAAGAAGATGGAAACGATTTTAAAAAAAGCACGAACTCCCTCTAAAATATTCACTTTTGGAGATGGCACTTACTTGAATGAAAAGTGATAGATAAATATGATCTTTTATAAGCAAAACCACATCCCAAGGATTCTATGAATCGTATATCTCTAAACCACTTATTTCACTAGGGATAGCTGGGTTCTAATTACCTACTTTTGTTTTGGGGTTGGGATTTTAAACCACAGGCATATCATCTTCAGTATGTTCAGGGATTTAAAATAAAACCCCCACTAAAAGCAACTGCTAAAGTAAGGGCTACAAAGAATCATTACCACTTGACCTTTATTTACAAGCTTTGAAAACAGTTTTGTATATTTTAATATTAAATTAAATATTACTAACAATGAAACACTAGAGGGAGTCAAAGCTACTTGATAGAAATTTATCTTTTGTAAAAGGAGGTTCAAGGTTAATATTCCCAAGTACCGCCGTGTCTAAACTGGGCTAATCAAAATATATGTTTTTTCCCAGAAAATAAAACACTATCCAAGCTAAACCTGTCAGAACCATTAATAAAGATTATCAGAGTTAAAAATAAATAAATAAGAGATAATTCGCTTCCATCAATTCCTCTAGTAATTATATTACTTAAAGAAGCAATTAACATGGTAAATAATAAAAGAAAGGCAGAAGGTCTAGTGAATAAACCAATCATAATAAATAATGCTACAATTGACTCAGAAAAGCTAGCCATAAACCCTAGGGGGATGCTTAAAAAATCTAATCTAATCAGTTCACTTAACCTTCCCCCTAGTCTATCCCATCTATCAGTGCCTGCTGTAATTTTACCAAATCCGTGATAATAAAACATCATGCCTCCAGTAACTAATCTTAAAAATAAATTTAAAGATGTGTCTTTAATGTTTTTCATAATAAATATATTTAGATTTAAATACAAGATAATGAAAACAAGCTTTAAAAACAGTTTTGTACAACTGGCCTTACAATACACTTTACCCAAGTTGAAATAGATGAGTTTAAAGACTTGCCTTTATTTGTGAAAGAGCTGTTCTAAAGCCCAAGTGCTCCAACGATGTGCCGGGATCGGAAGCCATTCTGGATGACACCCTATAGCTAGCACAATAAGATGCATTACATAAAAATGAGCCTCCTCTAATAACGCGTTCTTCAATGTAGGGATTATTGGGATTGTAGGCCTTTTCTGGTCCTCTAGGGTTGTTTGTGACTGAAGTACTTAAACATTCTTTGTAGTAGTTAATACTATACCAATCACTGGTCCATTCCCAAACATTACCTGAGATTTCATACAAACCATAATCATTGGATGGATAGGTTTTAACTGGCGCACTCCTTTCAAAGCCATCAGCTTTGGTGTTATCCACAGGAAATTCCCCCTCCCAACTGTTCACGTAGCTTGATAATTTATCAGTTGAATTGCCCCAGAAATAAATATTATTTTGTTTACCTCCACGAGCTGCAAACTCCCATTCTGCTTCGGTAGGCAAACGTCTTCCGGCCCAATTACAATAAGCCATAGCATCTTCATAAGACACATGAACAACAGGATGATTATCTTTTTCAACTATACTACTCCCTTGTCCCTCAGGTTCTTGCCAGTTAGCCCCAACTGTCCATTTCCACCACTGAGAAAAGTCATATAAATTGGAAATAGATTCCTTAGCTTTTTTAAACAAAAGGGAACCGGGTCTAAGTAACGAGTCATGAGGTTTTGAAGCACCTGGAGGCAGTTGTAATTTGATCAATTCCCAATCCACAGGCCGTTCTGCAGTGGTCACATAGTTAGTAGCATCAATGAATTTAGAAAACTCAGCGTTGGTGACTTCTGTAACGTCCATATAAAATCCATCGACCTTCACAGTGTGTTTAGGCTTCTCATGAGGAAGCGCCATGCCGTCACCTTCTGAAGCACCCATATCATAGGTACCACCTGGAATCCAAACCATACCTGCTATTTCTACAATGTTTTTTTGAGTGATTTCAATATTTTTTGTTTGTTTGCAACTAGCAATCATAATAGTGAGGACTAAACTTAAAAAAAGCAAGGTTTTTTTTAAAATAGTATTATTTAACATCATTATTTTCCTGTAATTTTTTGTTCTCAACTCCAAGCTGAGAGAATCATCTAATCGATTCCTATCTCAGCTTTCCAAAATAGTTTTCGATAATAAATAAATTAGTTTCGCTTCTATTTTCTTTCTGACAAATAGCGTTCTATGTGCATTTGATTAAGGGAGTCAGAGTCTCCGTATCGTGTTCTTAATTCTATTAAACGAATATGCATATTTTTTTGGACTTCTGCATACTTTTTCTGTCCATAAAGATTATGCATCTCAGAAGGGTCTTTTTCAAGATCATAGAGTTCCCACTCGTCAATATCATAATAAAAATGCATTAGTTTATACCGCTCAGTTCTAACCCCATAATGTCTTTTAACCATATGTACCGACGGATATTCGTAATAAGTATAATATATAGCATCTCGTCCTTTTGCTGTTTTTTGATTTACTATATTTCTGAAAGATTCACCCTGTATATCTTCTGGAATGTTAGCATTGCCATACTCAAAGATATGGCATCTCACAAATATCTCACAAATAATAGGGGTAAAACTACTCACAAAAAGAAATAGAACTTAACGATTCTTTGTTAAGTCCTACTAACACTATAC
>Ga0115547_1001752_pt1 | contig 12601 bp, 10 predicted proteins | sample COGITO_mtgs_1004_3_FD_87185 | JGI IMG/M metagenome (GOLD analysis project Ga0115547, IMG submission 87185) | Pelagic marine microbial communities from North Sea - COGITO_mtgs_100420 | ecosystem: Environmental > Aquatic > Marine > Epipelagic | place: Germany:Helgoland, sampling site Kabeltonne...
CACGCCGATGTCGGCGATGTGCTGGCCGGCGGTGACGGCGTCGTCGACCTGGACGTGTATGCCGTCTGCGTACATGTGGGCATAGCCGGAGATCACATTCTGACCGTTGATGGTGTGCTCGATGAGGATCAGGTTGCCGTAGCCGGTGGCGGGGCCTGCAAACGCGACTCGTCCATCGGCCAGGGCGCTGATGGGGGTCCCGACGGGGGCGGCGTAGTCGACTCCGGTGTGAAGCTTGCGTTCGCCGGTGATCGGGTGGACGCGGATGCCGAAGTCGCTGGTCCTACTACACGTGCCCGGGGGGAGTGGGAACACGGTTCGCCCGGCTTCCGGCACCGCGGCCCCCGCGCCGGCCGAGTTGATGAGGGCAACGATGATCTTCTCCGCGACTGGTTCCCACCGCTCGTAGCGCTCGGGGAAGGCCGAGACCTCGACCGCTTGCGCTGCTGCGCCCTTGGAGAGGGAGCGCCAGTCGGGGATGTCGAGCAGTCCGCGGGGTGAGCCGCCGTTCGGACCGGTGGGGCCGCCGAAGAACGCGCGGGCCTGGTAGTCGGGATCCATGAGGTCGGCGATGCTGCCCCACCCGGTGCTGGGTCTCATCTGGAACAAACCGAGGCTGTCGTGGTCGCCACCGTCACCGTCATTGGGGTACGACGCGGACTCGGGGAGCGCAGCGGTGTTGGACAACATCAGCAGGCTCGACTCGGTCAGTGCGGCGATCAACGCGACCGCGACGCCATCGCGGCCAACGCCGTCGGTGCCACCCCCGATGTCGATGATCGTGGCGGCGTGAGTCAGTTGCCGGCGATCAAGCCGTACGTCGATGCCGTCGCTGGTGGTGGCCGTGAGCTGATCGGGTACCGCGCCGGCCACGAGGCCCGACGTACCGGCTGGCAGGCACGATGCTTGGGCCGCGGGGTTGAGCAGGACCCCCACCGCGAGCAGGAGACTCGCTGGCCCGAACGCGAGGACTACGACCCCGAGAATGATTGCCTTGCGCATCGCCGGTCAGTCCAGCGGAGCGTCGAGTCGCGACAGTCGCAGGAGGTGACACTCGGGGTACGACGGTTCGCAGACGAGGAAGACCGTGAACGCGACATCGTGAGCGCTTGTGACCGGTTGGCCCTCCCAGATTCCGGCGCGATGACGCACCCCGCGAATCGTGTACGCCGTGGTGCCAGGAAGCAGCCCGCCGGGACCGGCTTGCTCGACCACGGTCGGCCAGAGCTCGGGGACCTCGGCTGTGCTGACCTCGATCCACTGCCGGGTCTCGTACTGGCGGAGCTCCGCCCAGGCGACGCTCGTGGGCAGGTACCCGGCAACGTCAGCGCGCAGGCCGGCCGATGACTCCCCGGTGGGGTCGGCGACCGCAATCAGACGCTCGGTGAGCTCGTTGGGGTTGGTGGGCGCAGCGGTGTCCCAGGAGAAGAGCGCCTCGGCGACCAGCCGTGCGAACATCCCAGGGTCCGACTCCGGCTCCATCGGCACCAGTTCGATCCCAACGGGCTCCGGCGCGACGAGCACCGAGGCCGAGGCGGGGGAGTCCGACCTCCCGACAGCCGCCGTCGCGCTCCGGTCAGGTCCGCCGCCCAACAGGACGGAGGCCGTGATGGCACCGAGCACCAGCACGATCGCCGATGCGACAACGATGAGGCGACGCCGAAGGCGGTCGGTGGGAGCGGTCGAGGAAATCATGGGCACGCTTTCGGATCGAGGATCGAGGATCGGGGTCGCGGGGGACACGACTCAGGTGTCGGCCTGCTCCCGCACGAGGTCGACGGACTCAGCGAAGTTTTTGGTCTCGTCTAGGACCCGTAGGAAGAGGGCCCAGTCGTCGGCCTTGAGTTCGCCCGCGATCGCGGCGGTGTCGTAGTGCTTGGACCAGCCGTCGAGTTCGGCCCACATCAGAGCAAACGAGCGCACGGAGCGCTTGGCGTTGGCGGCTGCTGAGGCGCGCTTGGCCCGGTTCTCCTTGACCCGCCGCCTGTGGTCTTCTTGCGATTGGGCGAGGGTCTCTTTGGCCTGGGCGAGGATCTCCTCATCGGTCTCCGGCGGGGCGCTGAGCGTCGCGATCCGGACGGCGGCCTTGACCCTCTGATAGCTCGGGTCGACTCCGCCGCCGTTTCGGATGGCTTCGAGTTCGTCGGCCGCGATCTGGCGCAGCGGCGCGGATCGAGAGGCGTCGGCCGAGATCCGTTCAATCTCCGAGATCCGCTCGAGGACCTGATGGGAGTCCCTGCCAGTGATCACACGCGCAGCCTGGACACGGGCCTTGCCGGACGCGGTCTGCGGTGGTGTTGATTCAACACCACCGTGCTGACCTGCGGTTTCGTCGTTGTCCGCCCCGAACCGAGAAGCCGCCTGGCGGCGAGCCGCATCCTCGACGAGGAGCGCCTTTAACTCCCGATACATGGCTGCCGCCTCCATGGGGCTGAGCGGCTTGTGGGTGACGTTCTCGTCCTGTTCGGCGAGGAGTTGGCTCAGCGCGCCTGAGAGCCCGGTGCGGACCCAGACCCGCACGGTGTTCCATCCCAGCCGCTTCACCGCCTCGAGTCGACGTCGACCACAGATCAGTACGCCGTCGGGGTCGATCGTGACCGGCTGCAGCAGCCCGAGGCGTTGGATCGAGTCCATCAAAGGACGCAGGTCGCCCAGCTCGGTCCGATGCCGTACGCCGACGCGGATCGAGTCGACCTGGCGTTCGAGCTCGATATGACCGCCGTCAGACATGGCCGCCGCCTCCCGACTGGATGGCCGCGCCCTCGATGGCGTCGGCCAGATCCGTGTCGGCGAACAGCTCGTCGACCTGCTCGCCGATCAACAGACGCAACAAGATTCCGCGGCCAGCCGCGGTGGCCTTGTGATCTGGCCCGGGGTTGCCGAGGACTGCTCGCAGCACTGAGAGCCAGGAGGCTTGGTTGAGCTCCAGGAACGCTTTGGCTTCGTGGTCTCGGCGCAGCGACTCGTAGGCCGCGACGCGATCTCCGCTTCGGATGGCACGCGCGCAGATGTACTCCAACGCAAATCTGGCGGCATGCTCGGGCCAGCCCAGCTCGACGAAGAGCCCGACGGCGGTGTCGAGGGCCGTATAGGCGTTGGTCGGCTGCTCCTCATCGGTGCGCTTGGGGGCTTCGATCTCTTCGAGGTTGTCCGTGAACTGCAACGCCGGGTGGTAGTCGGCCAGCTCGAGATCCCGATCGCTGAAGCGCTCGGCGTCGTGAAATTCCGCGAGCGACTCACGCCGTGCTTGGTCAGAAGAGCAGAGCAGTCCTTGTGCGCGCGCCTCATAGATGAGGCTGAGCTGCACCGCGCGCGTCACCACAGCCCACGGGTCTTCGGCAACCCGGGCCGCTCGGGTGCGCATGACGTCGAAGGCAGCGACAGCCGCATCAGATGGTTGCAGGCCGTGCTTATGGGCCAAGCCTCCGTACTTGCCCATCGCATAGTCCATCAGGTCGCACGCCTCCTGGTCGTACTCCCAGGTCCTGTCGCCGCAGAAGTGCAGGCGCACGAGCAGCAGGCGCAAACCCCGGGGGGTCGCGAACGCCGGTTCGACGGTCATCGCGGTGGTCATAGCCCGAGCCCCTCGGTCGTGGTGACGCTCGGCGAGGCAACCTCGGGTCGCCCGATCGCTGTCCGAGTGATTCGCCGGCTAGCGCCGGTGGCGGCAGTTTGAGGCGTACGTCGTGCGCGCCGCGTCAGCTCGGACTGGAGGTCGATTCCTCGTCGGATCCACGGAGCACCGATAAGTGTCGGGAGCTCGCTGGGGCGGACCCAGGCCACACTCGGACGGGAAGCCGCGGGAGCAGAAGTGGTCGTCGTGCCCGGCAGCGAAGGGTCGCGGTGAATCGCCAACGCCTCGACGGACTGCTCCAGACCAGCGGGTATCGCGGGTTTTTGCAGCGTGCGATCGTGGCGGCGCTCGTAGGGCTCGGGGGTGTTCACAGGCGCACACCCTCAATCGTGTTCGTAGGGCGCGCGGAGATCGTTGATCCAAGTCGGGTTGCGGTCCGGTACGCCGATTGGATCGTCGTCTTGGCCTCACGCTCTGAGAGGCCGGCCGAGCAGGCCGCCTCGGTCAGGAGTGACGTGGCGGCGTTGAAGTCGTGGCCTTCCTCGGCCATCCGGCAGGCGGCCCAGAAGAGGCTGCGGTTGCGACCTCCTTCGAGGCGGGAGGCGACATAGGCGGCGAGCCTGTCCGGTCGCGCCCCAACCGGCGGCAGGTCGACCGGTCGCTGCCTTGGACGTGGAGGGTCGAGGAACGTTCTGAGCCTCGCCGCGTCGACCGACCGCGGGTCATGATGCCGGGCGACGGCGATGTGTCGATAGGAGCGGCTGGCCCCGTCATCTGTGGTGACACGTGATGGCGCGACGATGATGTAGCCACCATCTCCGCGGAAGTCGATGTGCTTGCCCGGGACTTGCCACGAGCGCTGCTCTCCGTCAGCAGGGAAGTAGGCGTGCGCGCCACCTGACGGTGTGCGCACAAGCCAGATCCAGCCGTTAACGAGACCGGCACGTCGGGCCTCCTCGAAGTATGCGAAGCCAGTCCCCGCCGAGTGCACGTCAACGTCGACCACGTCTACCCCAGAGACCGGGCCGGTCGGGACCCCGATGTTGGCGTCGGGCCAGCGGTTCCACCACGACCCGACAGTGGCTGGGTCCGTGCTGGCCTCCAGAAAGCCGTGCGCTGTCAGTGGCCGTTTGCCGCCGGGCGTGCACGGGAAGACCGGTACGCCGTGGGCGGCGAGGTCGTTGGCCGCCGAAGGCAGATCTCGTGCTGCGGCGAGCTTTCGAATCAGGTTTGGGCTCCAGCGATCTGAAGACTTAGACGGTGGTGGCGGGATGTTCATGCCCATAACTGTCCTCAGCCTGCGCACCAACGAACGCCCCTCCAAACGTCGCCCGTCCTAGGAGGGGCGATAGGAGGGGCGAAGGGTCCGACGAGCGTTCCCGCAGGTCAGCGGCCGCCCGTCCGAAGGTCGGGAAAGTTTCGGACTCGCGCAAAATTGCCTCGTTCGTCGCGAGTCGAGGCACGGCGATCCGACTTCGTCGGCGCAGACGCGTCGGCACTGCTGGTCGCAGGGACGCCGCTAACGTCGTCGTCCTGACCCACGACCGGTCCTCGCCGACCTGAAGACCACGCGCTCACAGGTGCGGGGTCCGCACCATGCTCCTGCCCCACTCCACGCAGTTGCCAAGTTCGCCAGGCTGGACCCCACTGCGATGAGCGAGTTCGGATCTTCTGGAGATGGCGGCGCTTTGTGCATGTCTCGGGTGCGCGCGGTGCGGTGCCTCAGATGCGCCGTTGGTCGGGGCCGTTCGTGGTGCGGCCCGGCAGACCTCTACGTATGGCCGCGACGGCGCGTTCGGCGGCTTCCAGCGCGCCCTCGACGTGGCCGGGATAGGCGGTCGCCGTCTCGGTCGCGGCCCAGTGCAGTCGCCCGTCGAGGCCCGGCCGCTGGTAGCCGCGGTGGCCAAAGAGTCCGTAGTCGACAGGTTTCGGGGCGGTTGATCCGGATTCAACAATCCTGGGAACCGGGCTTGTCCACTTTTCGGTGCTCCAGTTCGCGATCGTGATGTGCAGCGGGTTCGACTCTTGTGGACCGAACAGCCGGGTGAGCTGGTCACGCAGGGCTCGCTCCGCATCGGCCCTGATGAGTGAAGCGGGGGCAAACCCGAACAGGGCGGCTGGGTACCCCTCGGGGCCAGACATGTCGTGGATCTCCTGCATCGGACCGCGTCGGCTCGCTGCGGCACCCGCGAGGCCGTCACGTCGCCAGAACGGCTCGGTGTAGACCGCGACGATCTTCACTACCTGGCCCATCCATACCGGCGTCGCAGCAGCCAGCCGGATCAGCTCAGGCGGCAGCTCGGCTGGGAGCTTGATGGTGTCAACGGCGGTAGCTGGGGGGACGGCGAGGACCACGTGACGCGCTCGCCAGGTGCGTCCGCGAGCCGTGACGTCCACCGTGGTCGCCTGGCTCGCGCTCATCGACGCTGCGGCCAGCGAGATCCTCTCGACCGGGTGGTCGAGGCGAAGCGTGCCCGCGGGCAGCCCTGCGGCCAAGGCGTCGGTCAGACAGGCCGCGCCGCCGGCGTAGCGGTAAGACGCTGAGTCGATCATATTTCCGGCGTAGCGCTGAACGCCGCTCATGTCCTCCACGATCGTGTCGCCGACCAGGTGCTGAGAGAACGTGGCCACGCCGAAGCGCTCGGTCAGCGCGCGAACCCGGCGCTCGCCGTCCCAGAACCACGTGGCTCCCAGGTCGAGCGGCGTGCTGAGGAGCCGACCGCCGGTGCGTTGGCGAGCCTCCAGGACAGCTACGTCCATGTCCAAGCGGGTCAATGCATCGGCAACCGCGAGGCCGCTGACGCCGGCGCCGATGATCACGACGTCGACCGATGTCGGTTCGTGGCAAGCTCGATCGTCCTGGTGCTGGTGGTCCGAGTCCTGCTCGTGTGGGTCAGTCACCGGCGGTGAACGCGGTCGTAGAGAGCACCTTCAGGGCTGCTGGAGGGTCACGGCGCTCGCGTCCTCGGCGAGTGGCCTGGGGCCCGGCCGCATCGTGTTCGCGGTGACACATCGAGGCTCTCGTTCCTCCTACGTCGTCGGCAGGTGATCGACGCGACCAGCCCATGTTGATTCTCTACGAGAACGCGCGGGGACTCGAACCCACCGTGCGCGCTGGCCTCAAGAAGAGTGAAGTGGCTGAGGTCGCACCACCAGGAGCCAGGTAAGCCCAGCGAGTACCACCCCGTGCGCGGAGGCCAGCGCCTCGACCATGGTGTCCCAGTCGCGGACACAACGGACAGTCACGCACTACGGGCAGCGCCCGCGGTGGACTCGGCGGACAGGCCCCAGTTGGGTGTAAGCAGCGGCGACGACAACCACCAGTCCCGCTTGCGCTCATCATTGGAGCCGCTCGGCGCGCACCCTCTCTGACTGGTCGTCTACACCAGAGTGCGCCAGTAGTCCCAGAACTGGATTAGCGCGGCGACAACGAAACCGAGGTACCAGAACGTCAGCACTAGGTATCTCACCGACCATACGGCGCTGCCGACACGGCTCGTGGCCGGCAGCGACCGCGCGGCTAGCAGCGCGGTCCACACGAAGATCGGCAGCGTCACGGTCCACACCACCATGCACCATGGGCAGAGGGCCCCGATGCGGTACACACTCTGGAAGGCGAGCCAGTGGACGAAAACGACTCCCAGCAGCGCGCCTCCGGCCAGGCCGACGACCGTCCACTGGGGCAGGCGCACGCCGCCGGCCACCAGGACGCCCAGGGTGACGACGACTGAGAAGGCCATCAGCCCGATCACCGGGTTGGGGAAACCGAAGACCGACCCCTGGTCGGTCACCATGACGGTGCCGCACGACAGGATCGGGTTGAGATCGCAATCAGGAATGAACGTCGGATCCTCGAGGATCTTGTACTTGTCGATCGCCAGCGAGAGCGAGCCGTAAAGCCCTGCCCCGCCGAGCACCACCAGGAGCCAGCCGTGCAGCCGGGTCATCGGGCTCGAGGGACTGGACTTTGCTTGCGGCCAGGTGTGGGGCCTGTCGGCCCCAGCGTCACCGGCGTCCTCGGCGTAGGCGGTCGTGCTGGCAGTCATCAGCGCGTCACGAGGTCAGGGCTTGGTCGACGGCCTCGGTGATGGCCTCTGACGTGGTGTCGACCTTCTCGCCGTTGACGAGAACGGTGGGGGTCCCCGCGAAGTCTGGCTCGCCCGTCGCGGTCACCGTCGTCGAGGTGACCCAGTCGGCGAAGGCGCGGTCATCTACGCACGTCTCGACGTCATCAGCGCCGGCGTCCTCGGCGATCGCGACGAGGTCGGAGTCGGGCAGTCCGGCCCCGCCCTCGGGCGGCTGCTGCAGGAACATCTGTCGGTGGAACTCCTTCCACACGTCGGTGCCGGCGGTGTCGATCACGCAGGCCGATGCGTTGAGCGCCCTGCTGGAGTAGTCGGTGGTCGAGGCACGGTCGAGGAAGGCGATGCCGCGGTACTCGACGTTGACGTCGTCCCCGGACGTGTAGCTGTCGAGTTGCTCGCCGAACCCGGCCTCGAACGACTGGCACGCGGGGCACTGGAAGTCCTCGATCACCTGCACGGTGACCGGGGCCTCAGGGTTGCCGACGACCACGGAGCCGTCGTCGGTGACCGAGGCGGGCGGCGTGCCGGCGGCAACTGCGGCGTCGTCGGAGCCCTGGAGGGCGATCACGGTGCCGCCCATCACGGCAGCGACCACGACGACCACCACCGCAACCTGGGCGAGCATGACGTTGCGGCGGCGCCGCTTGTCGGCCTCGAGCACCTGGCGGGCGGCTTCGGCGCGGGCGGTCTTGGCGGATTTTTCAGAGTTCCGGGATCCGGGGCTCAATGTGGCGCCTTTCAGGTGGCAGAGCAGCACGCTCTGCAAAGTGGGGATGTCAGACGCGCGAGAGCGACTCGATGTCCTCGTGGAAGTGGGTGGTCATGGCGGGGGTGACGGTGGGGCGCATGCGGGCGATGACGTCGAGGTAGTCCTGTTCCGAGGCCTGACACCGCGTGCCAGTGTCGACCGAGCACTCGAATGTCGCCTGGGCAACCGCGCGTGCGGCGTGTGCGATGTCGGCTGGTGTGAAGTTCGCGCTTGCGCGGACGATGGTCTCGAGCGGCGCGGTCGTCGTGGCAGCGGTCAGGTGTGTGGCCCACATCGCCGCCCTTGCCGTCTCATCGGGCGGGCCGACCGGGATTACGTAGTCGAAGCGGCCATGACGCAGGAACGCGCTGTCGAGAAGTCGCAGTGAGTTCGTCGCGCAGATGAGTAGCCGCCCAGAGCCCTCTCGAAAGGACACCAACGCCTTCAGCAGCTCGTTGACGACAGCAACCGAGGTGCCGGGGTGCTCCCGCGCTGCCGCGATCTCCTCGACCTCGTCGATGAACACGACTACGTGATCGAGCTGGGCGATCTGTGTGAACACCTCGTTGATCCCCGCGGCGAGGCCGCCTTCGGTGCCGACGAGGCGCGAAGGGAACAACTCGAGGAAGGGCCATGCGAGTCGGCTGGCGATGGCACGGGCGAAAGTCGTCTTGCCCGTCCCTGGGGGACCGAAGAGAACGACTGCGCGGGGCGGCTCGACACCATGAGCCTGTGCCTGTTCTGGGCGGGCGAGGGGGAGCACGAGGCGTCGTTCGATCATCGTCTTTACCTGCGTCATCCCAGCAACCGCGTCCCACAGTCCTGACGGGGGGACGACGCCACCGAGGTCGTGGAGGGTGCGGGCGGATTCGGGATCGATGCTCTCGCTCTTCTCGAAGAGGGAGAGCCCCGGCCGGTGTACGAATCCGTTGTTGAGGAACGCTGAGGTGCCTGTCTCGTCGGAGGGCAGTAGCGCCCGTAGTCGACGGATACCCATCGACACGAGGCGTTGCTCGAGGTCGGACAGGAGGGAGGTGCCGAGGCCCTGTCCGCGCCACTCAGGGTGAAGCGCGAGCCGGACGATCCACGCCTGGTCGTCGTACACATGGGAGACCGCAGCGCCGACAACGCGACCCTCACCTATGGCCAGGACTGCCGGGTGCCTCGACGTGGTCGCACTCACCACATCAGCTAGTGGGAAGACCGGCAGCTCGTGGGTCGTCGACGAGGCGTCGTCGAGCCGGACGAGATCCTCCAGGTCCTCGGGCACGACGCCACGCAGCTGCCACCTGCTCATGGCGTTTCCGGCTTGTCGTGGCGGTCGGCTGCGATCGTCTCGCGGAGGTGGTCTTCGCGGCCCTCCATGTCGGGGGCGTCGGCGAACTTGCCGTCACGAGCAGCGGTGTTCTCGTCGAGCTCGATGGCCGCGATCTCGGGGTGGTGCAGGTCGAACGCGGGCGACTCCGAGCGGATCCTCGGGATGGAGTGGAAGTTGTGCCGCGGCGGCGGGCAGCTCGTGGCCCACTCGAGCGAGCGGCCCCAGCCCCACGGGTCGTCGACCTCGACCAGGGGTGCCCGGCGCGAGATGTAGACGTTGTAGAGGAACGGCAACGTCGAGGCACCGAGCAGGAAAGCCCCGATCGTGGAGATCTGGTTGAGCCCGGTCCATCCGTCGCTCTCCAGGTAGTCGGCGTAGCGACGCGGCATGCCCTCGACACCGAGCCAGTGCTGGACCAGGAAGGTCGTGTGGAATCCGACGAACAGCAGCCAGAAGTGGACCTTGCCGAGCCGCTCGTCGAGCATCCGGCCGGTGAACTTGGGCCACCAGAAGTAGAAGCCGGCGAACATCGCGAACACGACCGTGCCGAAGACGGTGTAGTGGAAGTGGGCCACGACGAAGTAGGAGTCGGAGATCGCGAAGTCGAGCGGCGGGCTCGCCAGGATGACGCCGGTCAAGCCACCGAAGAGGAAGGTGGTCAAGAAGCCGACGGAGAAGAGCATTGGAGTGTCCATGGAGATCGATCCACCCCACATGGTCCCGATCCAGTTGAAGAACTTCACCCCCGTCGGGACCGCGATCAAGAACGTCATGCCGGCGAAGAAGGGCAGGTTGACCGCCCCGGTGACGAACATGTGGTGCGCCCACACCGCGACCGAGAGGATCGCGATGCCGAGCGTCGCGCCGACCAGACCGACGTAGCCGAAGAGGGGTTTGCGACTAAATACCGGGAGGATCTCGGTCACGATGCCGAAGAACGGCAGGGCGATGATGTAGACCTCGGGGTGGCAGAAGAACCAGAACAGGTGTTGCCACAAGATCGCACCGCCGTGCGCGGTGTCGAAGACGTGCGCACCGAACTGGCGGTCGGCCTCCAACGCCAACAGCGCGCCAGCAAGCACAGGGAACGCGATGAGCACCAGCAGGCTGGTGACCAGGACGTTCCACACGAACAACGGCATCCGGAACATCGTCATCCCGGGGGCACGCATACAGATGATCGTGGTGATGAAGTTGACCGCACCCAAGATCGTGCCCAGACCCGACAACCACAGGCCCATGATCCACAGATCGCCACCCACGCCAGGTGATCGGATCTCCCCGGACAGCGGCGTGTAGGCGAACCACCCGAAGTCTGCAGCCCCGCCCGGGGTCAGGAACCCAGCGATGACGATCAATGCCCCGAACAGGTACAGCCAGTAGGCGAACATGTTGAGCCGCGGGAACGCGACGTCGGGAGACCCGATCTGGATCGGCATCATCACATTGCCGAATCCGACGAACAGCGGCGTCGCGAACAGCAGCAGCATGATCGTGCCGTGAATCGTGAAGAGCTGGTTGTAGAGCTCGTCGTTGACGACCTGACTACCCGGGAACGCCAACTCCGAACGAATCAGCATCGCCATCAGGCCCGCGATCAAGAACATCACGAACGACGTGACGAGATACAGCTTCCCGATGAGTTTGTGATCAGTCGTCGTCAGGATCGTGACCAGCTGACGCCCCAGCGGCTTACGCGGCTCCGGGATCCTCGTGGTGGACGGCGGTGGAGCGGTGGTCGTCATGAGGACTCCTCAGAGCGGGCGTGAAGGAATGGGAGTTCAGGAGTGGGGGAGTGATGTATCCGCGATGATGTCGACGAAGCCGCCTCCGTTGACAAGGTCGTTGAATCCCAGATCGCCCATGAGCTGGATCGCCTGCCCGGCGCGGTTGCCCGAGGCGCAGTAGACGACGTAGCTCTCGTCGCGGGGGAGCTCGCCGACCAGCGTCAGGAAGTCGGGGTCGCTGAGGTCGATGTTGGTGGCTCCGTCCAGGTGGCCGCTATCGAACTCCTGGGGCGTGCGTACGTCGAGGGCCACGGCGCCGCCGTTCAGTGCGGCTTCGACGTTGGCCGGGCTGATGATGACGTCGGGCTCGATCGAGGCCTCTGTGGACCCTTGATTCTCGTCGATTGCGGGGGACGCTTCGGCAGTCGCTGTCGAGGTCGCTGCTTCTGGGGTGGAGGCGCGCAGCCCGTCGATGCTCTGCCACGCGGTGTAGGCGGCGACCAGAATGAGGAGGATGGCGAAGCCGCGTTTGAGCTGGGCTGCCGGGAGGCGGTCGGCAACTCGCTTTCCGGCCAGGGTGGCGACCATTGCGGCGAGCGTGAAGGGCACGATGACGGCCCAGTCGAAGTTGACGGTTCCGGCGCGCGAGACGAGCGAAGTGGCGGAGTTGAGCGCAACGATCATCAGCGAGGTGCCGACCGCTTGCTGGATCGGGAGGCGCAGCACGAGCACGAGCGCCGGCACGACGACGAAGCCGCCGCCCACACCGAAGAATCCGGTGAGGAGACCAACGCCTAGCGCGACCGCGACGATGTTGACGGGGGAGAGTCGCGTCGCAGCAACGGTCCGCGTGGCGCGTGCCTCCAGCACTGACGTGCGTGCGGATGGTGTCGCGCTGCCCAATCTGCCCTGGTGGCCGTGAGGGTCCGCCGGCTCGGCGGACGAGCGAGAGTCCGGCGTTGTGTCGCCGGCGGTGCTTGACGAGCGGGTACCGAACATCGCGACGGCGGCGATGACCATGAGGCCCGAGAACCCGAGTAGCAGGATGTTCTCGTCGACTCGGTGATTGAGGTAGCTGCCGGCGAAGGTGGCCGGGAACCCGACGAGCCCGAAGGTGAGGCCGAGGCCCCAGCGCACACCTTTGGCCTC
>Ga0115547_1001754_pt1 | contig 12590 bp, 12 predicted proteins | sample COGITO_mtgs_1004_3_FD_87185 | JGI IMG/M metagenome (GOLD analysis project Ga0115547, IMG submission 87185) | Pelagic marine microbial communities from North Sea - COGITO_mtgs_100420 | ecosystem: Environmental > Aquatic > Marine > Epipelagic | place: Germany:Helgoland, sampling site Kabeltonne...
GGCGCTCGGGTCCTCGAGCATACAGCAGGCGTGGCGGCGAACATCAAGCAGGGTGCGTTTCAGTAACTCTGTAGACAGCACTGACAACGAATTGGGCAACGTATTGAGCAATAAATTGAGCAATGAATTGAGCAACGAGTTGATTAAAGGGATGCGCGAAGTAAAGAGGCTGTATCAATTTTTGAGCACCGCCAACTCAATCTAATGGATTCAATCAGGTTTAAAATGACTGAACGAAACAACCAAGAACAGCCTCGCCAAGAGCCACAAAGATCTATTTTTCAGCCACAACGGCGGGCTGATCTAGAGCTCGTGGGATACCTGCATCGCTGGTGCGTCAAGCCACGGAGCAAGGGTGAAAACCAGTACCTGCATCATATTTTGGCACCGGATTATCCCGTCCTGCATGACCATCCTTGGCACTTCAAATCGATCATTCTCAGTGGCGGCTACACGGAAATGACCCCCAGCGGCCCTATCACCCACGTTGCTGGCGATGTCTATACCCGGCAGGCCACCGACCTGCACTATATTGCCGAAGTCACGGCCAACACCTGGTCGATGGTGTTTACCGGGCCGACTATCCGAGACTGGGGATTCCTGCATCAGGATCTATGGATTTCGCACGCCGACTTCACCGAACGTCGAGTCGAGAGTATTACGCGCAACGGCTATGACGAGGCCTAACTAATCGGCGCGTCGGCAATCTTCAACAGTTGCTTGCCAACATTTTTACCCTCAAACAGGCGCATAAATGTTTTCGGCGTATTTTCGATGCCGTGCTGAATATCTTCGGCATGCTTGAGCTCACCGGATGCAATCCAACCTGACAAATCCGCAATCGCCCGACCCGCCTGAGCCAGGTAATCGATAACAATAAAACCCTGCATAGTGCAGCGCCGAATAACCAGTTGCATGTAGTTTCTTGGCCCCGCCGGCAACTCGGCTTCGTTGTATGCAGATATGCCGCCACATAACACGATGCGACCATTTTGCGCCATGTTGAGCAACGCACTATCCAGAATCTCACCGCCGACATTATCAAAGAACAGATTGATGCCCGCCGGACACTCCTCGCGCAGACGCTGTTGAACATCTTCATGCTTGTAATCTATCGCAACATCAAAGCCCAGCTCATTCACCAGCCAGTCGCATTTCTGCTGACCACCGGCGATACCCACGACTTTGCTTGCACCCTTAATTCGAGCAATCTGCCCGGCGACGGAACCTGTCGCACCGGCTGCGCCTGAGACCACCACCACATCACCCGCCTGGGGCTTGCCAATATCGAGCATCCCGAAATAAGCCGTCAGGCCCGTTGCACCCAGGACACTGAGCAACAAGATCGGTGGTACCCCCGCCGGAATTTTGCTCACCGCACCCATCATGCCTGGCTGACCGTCGTTTATCGCATATTCCTGCCAGCCCAGGGTGCCGGAAACATAGTCGCCAACGGCATAATCCGGGTGCTGTGACTCGATCACTTGCCCCACTGTCGCAGAGCGCATGACCTCGCCAATTTGTACCGGTGGGACATAACTTTCTTCCGGGTTGATCCAGCCACGCATGGCGGGTTCAAACGCCAAATAGAGGTTACGAATCAAAAATTCACCCGCCTGTATTTCCCGCACGGGGGTTCTGACGTATTCGAAGTCACTTTCCTTGACCATGCCTTGCGGCCGTGAGGCCAGCAACCATTGGCCATTCATTCTATTCGACATTCAAGTTCTCCTGGTTTATTTGCGCCTCACATTGAATTCAGCCGACGAGCTCAGGCCGAGTCATCAACCCCCGCAATGGGCTGATAGTAATGATAGCCAGCTCGAGCGGCGACTCGCTGCTGCCAGTTACTGCGGGCCTGGTCTTCACCCTCAAAGATCCAGTTTTGCCGATGGTAGTTCCAGCTGGCTGGATTCAGCCTGCCGGCCTCATCCATATACTGAGTCGCCTTGGCTCTTTGACCGCGCTGCTGGAAATAAACCCCCAGTTTAAAGTTCGCCTCGGCAAGCCCTTCATCTTGGGTCGGCACACGCAAATGCTGCTGCGCTAAGGGGTCTTTGACATAGGGGCTGTCTGCCCCCTTTTCCATCCAATCACGCACTAGCGTGACATAGTCGTCTCGACCGAAGGAAATACCGGGCATTTCATGCTTCTCAGCATAACTGCCTTCATCGATTCGAACAATCTGCTGCTGCTCGTCAATCCAGACCGTCGAGGGTACATTCACCAGATTATACAAGGAGCTGATGGTATGGGATTCGTCGATCAGTTGCACATAGGTACTATTGGCCGCGTCAATAAACTGCCCGGCGGCGGCTTCACCGCCCGTATCCTCAGCGACACCGATGACCACAAGGCCCTGACCTGCAAATTCTTCATAAATTGTCTGCCAACCTGACAGATCAAAGCGGCATCCTCACCAAGAGGCCCAGGTCATTAATATAACTTTTTTATCGGCATACAGGGACAGGCTGACGGGCTGACCTGCTCGATCCACCAGATCGAAATCCGGCGCCTGACCTTGCGCAAAGCGCTGTCGAACAGCAGCAATGGGACCCAAACTGATCACGTCTTCATCCTGCACCAGCCCTTGCTCCAGCTTTGCCGCAACGGCCTGCAGATTCACTTCGCCGTCGGCATGAATGGCTTTGCCTTGTGCCGGCAGCAGCGGGATGCAGGCGTCACCATAACAGGCGCCTTCCGGCTTAAACTCAAATCCTGTCAGCGCCGCCAACTCCGCCGCCGGGATCCAGGTGGCATTCCCAACTTCTCGACTCGTGACCTGGCGAATCTGGTCGTTGTATAGCAAGGTGACACTCATCTTCTCTCTCCTACCTGGAATCCTGTTTTACGATGCGAGTGTTTTACCCAATGCGGCAGCATCCTGCGCGTAATTCGCGTAAGAGTCTTTCAACGTCGCCGAATTCAGCAGACACTCGGCAACCAGTTCATTGGTGTCGTTGTCGTACACCGATGTCATGATCCAGTTAGACTCAACCCGGCGACTCTCGCTCAAACAGACGATCTCACGTTCCAGTCGATAAGACTGATTCACGAACAGCGGCCCCTTGATCATCTTGATCTCCTGATCGGCAAACAATCCAACGGCAGGACCCTTCATACGAAACCCAGCTTCACGTGAAGTGTACTGAGTCAGTACGCTGAGCATTTCCAATGGGATGATCGCTCTGCCCCAGGGTGAGCTGGCGCCGTGTTCGGCCGTGTACCAGGGTGATGGTTCCGTAATTTTGGCCAACTTTTCGTTCAGCGAGAACGGATAAAGGTCGCCCATATTCTGATCGAAATCCATCATGGCAGATTCTGCTACCAGCCCCTTCTGCCCCACACGTAGCTCGGACAGAATCACCAACTGCTCTGCCGGGCGCAGCTTTGCACGGCGCAAGTCCAGCTCAGAGGCTGGATGATCGGGGCCGATACTGGCAGTGCCTGTCAGCACCGGCGTGCCATCGCGCTTTTCTGCCCAGATGCGGGTAATCTTTGCCCCCGCCGCTGGTCGCGCGGCGAAGGCCCGGACCTCTTCGCCTTCAATGACCATATTCAAGTAATGAGAACTGATGCAACCTGACTCAAACCAGGCATCGCCAAATATCTCAGCTAACAGCGGCACAAATTGACTGAAGTGGGTTGGACCTTCTATCGGCGCGCCCGTAAAGCCAAGGTCAGCTGCCATCTTGTCGTCATGAATAGACACATGCCCATCGTATGTCTGGTTATCCAGCATCTGTCGAGGGTGACGAAACTCGCCACAAATAATTAAGTCGGTATCAAACGCAGGCATCGGTGCCTCCAGGATAAAATGATCAGACTGCTGATCAAGCGACTCATCGAGCCGCACATCAGACTGCTTAAAGAAAAGCGCTGGCAGCGCGGCCTAGTTGAAGCTCTCACGCGCAGAGACCTTTTCGTGCCAGGTAATGACTGCCGGCGCCTGGAATAAATCCTGGCCAACCGCTTTAGCGAATGTCAGGGTCAGTGCCAGCGTAATATCAGCGATTGAAAATTGATCGCCGGCCAAATATTCCGTCTGCTCAAGTTGTGTCTCAAACATGGGCATCGCATTCCGGGCAACCTCGGCGCTGATCTCGCCCCATTCTTTCGAAATTTTCTCCCGATCTTTGAAGACCCCAGTAAGATTTCGAAACGCCTGAGCCACGGGAATCATTAAGCTGATTTCGGCGCGCCGGTTCCACATCTCGATGACTGCCTGCTCCTCGCCTGACTGACCAAACAAGTTCGGCTGCGGCACTAACGACTCCAGGTATCGGGAAATCGCAACAGTTTCAGCAATGAATGTGCCAGCATCGGTCTCAAGCACCGGCACTCGAGCAACGGGATTCTTCGCCTTGAACTCGACGCCAAGATTTTCGCCACCGCGCAGATCGATCTCGGTGGTGGGTATCTCGATACCCTTTTCTTTCATCACGACCGCCACTCGACGCCCGTTGGGGGACGCGCTCATTGTGTACAAATGCATAGGACTCACCTCTTTCAAATCAATCAATAAATTCAGGTGACTCGGCCCTGTTACGCGCCAGACTCACCAGATAAACGCCGTAATTCGAATACCACAATACCATCGGGCGGCGAGTTATACTGCCGAAAATGCAGGATCTTTGCTCGCTGACCAGGTTCGACAACGGGCACCGCCTCAAGGGCATACAGTGATTGATCAAGACGCACGGTAATCAACGGCTGCTCCTGCCAGATCAACGCCCAGCTAGTACCCGGCCACCAAGGTGCAGTCACCCATCGATGGGACTGAACATAGAGTTTATCTTCGAACAAAAAACACGCCAATTGAATCGAATGTGGCTTCGCGGGACGTGACTGAACCTCGCAGATCTTGGTGTCACCCATCACGTCATGCCAACTCTCGGGTGTGGCGCTGCGGGTGCCCGCCAACAAACCACCGGGTACGGGTCCACAAGCCCCCAGCAGCAGGACCGTTAGTATCATCATCACTCGACACTGCATCACTTCGTACTCCTCGAAAAAGCGGACTCTGTGTCCCAGCAATTGCGACACCTGCCCAGATTTAAGCCTTGCACAGGTTCCTGGATTCAGTCGCCAAATATCGCGGTGAATCGCACATTACCTTTGTCTAAGCCGTCACTGACGATATCCAGGCCCGCGGTTTTAATCATCCATTCGAGACGATGGTCACGATATTCACGTTTAAACAAGCCTGCCTCCAACGCGTCTCTGACCGCTGCCAGGCCGATAGAGGCGCTATCAAAGGCATTCTCTGCGGCCGTTGCCATGACTGCTGCGACGCTGGGCACCTGCTCGGCGCGGCGCAACCAATCTTCCAGATTTGAACCGGCCTGCGGCGCGAAACCATAATTCGCCGCATTAAGCACACAAGGCACTACCGCAAGATCACCCCAACCGAACGACTCACCATTAAACCAGCTACGGTCACCCAGCTGCTGCCCCAGCCATCGATTCCACTGCTGGATTTGCTCACCGGCCAGGCGCGTAATCGCCGCAGCTGACTCACCCTGCGCGCGACCGAAATGGGCAATTTCAGCCAACCCCCAGATAATTGCTTCGTAGTGGGTATCCATGACGTCTTCCAGTATTCGAACGCGGGCACGGTCAGCCGGCGTCGCCGGTAACAGTGGCGGTTGTGGCCAAACATCCTCGAGGTATTCAAGGATCACCGTGGAGTCGAAAATCTCAACATCATCATGGATCAGCGAGGGGACTTCACCCCGCGGACTCGCGGCGGCAAATTCGCCCCCAGCGGCGCCAGTACCAAAAGCGTCCGGCGTGAGGATATCGCACTCAAGGCCCTTTTCCAGCAAGGCGATCTTGACCTTCTGAGAATAAGGCGACAGCGGGTGATCATAGAGTTTCAACATGGCATTTTCCTGGTTTGGGACTCAACGTTTCACAGGCAGAGTATCACCAAATGGCGCCGCGACAACAAGCCATGCTAAATCAGGACTGCCTGTAGCGGCACCACGTCTTCGCGATCAACGGTGTTCGGGTCTTCGACAGCAGTCTGTCGGTGCGCCGCAAACCCAGTAGCGCCAGTTGGTCCTATTTCCCTTTCTAGGCCCGGAATTCTGCTCTACTATTCGAGTATCAGTCAGTTAAACAAGGAAGCCATCATGTCAGAGAAATCTCAAGATCTGCAAGCCGCCGGTATTAGCAATCGTGAAACTCAGGCCCGTTGGGCAATCGATGTCAACGTCGACCCCATGAGCATCCCCTTAGCGCAACTCGATCCCTGCCACCCGTCACTGTTTGAGGCTGACAAATTCAAACCCTATTTCGATCGCCTACGGGCGGAGGATCCAGTGCACCTGACGGCCGAAAGCATGTTTGGGCCCTACTGGTCTGTGACCCGCTTTGACGACATTCTATACGTCGACAGTCACCATGAAATCTTCTCTTCGGACATTGATCAAGGCGGCATTCGAATGGGTGGACGACCCCGGCAGGCCGGCGAACCCGATCCGATGTTTCATCTACCCATGTTTATTATGGCGGACCCACCCGTCCACGATGAACAACGTAAAGTGGTCGCCCCCATGTTTACATCCCGCGCCCTGGCCGACCTGCAAGATCTGATTCGCGAAAGGGCTATCAAAATTCTCGATGGCCTGCCGCGAGATGAAGATTTCAATTGGGTCCAGCACGTCTCGGTGGAACTGACCGGGCAAATGCTGGCCACTCTGTTCGATATTCCTCAGGAGGATCGACACAAGCTCATCCATTGGTCAGACACCATCGAGAACATCGGCAATCCAGACGTCTACGAGACTCCAGAGCAGGCCTTTGCCGAGCTCTGGAAATGTTTCGAGTATTTCGATGCTGCCTGGAAAGAGCGGGCAGCTAGAACCACGCCGGGCACAGACTTGATCTCCGTGCTGGCCCAGGGTGAGTCTACGAAAAATATGGCACCCAACGAATTTTTGGGCAACATGTTACTGTTGATCGTCGGCGGCAATGACACCACCCGCAATTCCATTTCTGGCGGGCTACTGGCCATGAGCCAATACCCGGCGGAGTACGATAAATTACTCAGCGATCCAAGCTTGATACCCAAGATGGTCCCTGAGATGATTCGTTGGCAGTCGCCAGTGGCACATATGTGCCGCACCGCCCTGATCGACACGGAACTCGGCGGCAAGCAGATCAAGGCCGGCGACAAGGTGGTGATGTGGTATATCTCCGGCAATCGTGATGAGCGCCAGATCGACAGACCCGATGAATTTATCATCGACCGCATCAACCCGCGACATCACCTTTCTTTTGGCTTCGGCATTCATCGCTGTCTGGGCAATCGTCTGGGCGAGATGCAATTGACGATTCTCTGGGAAGAAATCGTCAAGCGCCTACCAAAGATCAAGGTCGTGGCCGACCCCGTCTATCTTCGTTCGAATTTTATTCACGGCATTCGTGAATTGATGGTGCGTATTCCAAGCTAGCGGCTTTGCGCTTGGAATACTGGATTGGCGTTCCGGCTTTAGAGCACCGGCGTAAAGTCCAATGCCGCGGCTTCCGCTGCACAATTCCGGCTCGGCGGCAAGCCGCGGTTGATGAGCTCGGCCAACTCCTGTTTCGCCGCCGCCATATCCAGCTGGAACACCGGGTCGGCGTGTAAGCGGGCGACAGTGGCGGCGCCCATAGCTCGACCCGACTCCACATCCGCACTCCAATGGACATTACAGACCATACGGCTGACACCGTAAGCACGGCCACGCTTGATAATCTGATTTGTCCGTTCTGGAACCAGCTCGCTCAAGATCAAGCCCCACGCCCAGCCAAAGGCAGTGTGGCCGGATGGGTATGACCCGTTGTCACGCAGAGCAGCTTCGCTGTCTGGCGTACAGGTCGGCTGGCTATTGACCATAAAAGGTCGAGGCCGCTGGTAATGATTTTTTGCCGCGCCCGTTGAATAACCTGCATCTACCAAACTACGGCGCAATAATCGATAAGTATGGGGCGTGTCGACCTCATTGATCGGCGCATTGATAGCGCAGCTGAAGGTACCCGCGACTTCCGGAAAGGCATACACCGCATCCTGAGCCGCCAAGTCCCAACGCGGTGAGCCTTTCAACCTCAGAGCCATGCCGCTGAGCCAGACATCTTGAGCCTCCGCGGCCGAACCCAGCGCCGGAGGCGCCGGTAACAACCCCAGACTGTCGGGCAGATCGGCGACCGGCAAATAACCGCGAAGTATTCCGGGTCGAATTTCATCCACCGGCGCCGGTTCATAGGGTTTGGAACTGCAGGCGGTCAGCAGTAACAGCGCCAGAACCACTAGACTGTTTCTAGCGATCTCAGCGCCGGCCCAGCGCTCTGTTTTGCACTCGAATAAGTCGGATCGCTCTGCCACCAGTGGCCTCCTTTAAATGTCATCTTTTCATTGGTCGCCATGTCCATTGCCTTTCAAGACTGATGCACACAGCTTTAATAGTGCCAAACAGTATACGGAACTCAAAGGAATTTTCGATGGCCTTTGTCGCTGTCAACAAGCCTGCAACCGGCATTCAAGCTTGCGCCATGCTGATTTTTTTCAAAATTCCACGCTTATCTGAAGGTTGTATGGGGGCTTGTATGAGCGATCCATATCTGGCGCCCTCGGGTTAGAAAAAGCCCTCAATTATCTCAACTATCTCAACTATCTCAACTATCCCAACTTCTATCCCAACTTCCGCTACTATCTATTCGCTCGGTTTTTCACCGCCTTGGCAGGCCAGATGCAGAGTGTCGCTATAGGCTAGCAGGTGCACGCCTTTACTGGCGATCCTCTGGATCTTGGTCTGATCGGTCTTGCCGAGCTTCTACCCTTTGTGCTTATCGTGTTGCCCGCGCTTTTGCTATGCCCGCCTCTCAGGCCATCACCCCCCAACCTGTGCCCCATGCGGCGCTCCAAAATATCGTCGCGCTGAACTCGTCGTTCAGCCATGTCGCCACCATCGTCAGACCGGCAGTACGCACTGCGCCGGCAGTCGGTGCCGTTATAGTCGCGAGCATTCTGCTATTCCATTCCATAATACGCCGCGTGGGACGTTGGTTATTCCTGGGCGTCGTGCTCTTCGATGTTGCCTACATTGTCTTTGGCCTATCCATCTCATAGCTGATGTCCATGGTGGCGCTGACGCTCCTTAGCGTAGGCGATATGATCAGCGTCTATATTCATCATTTGCTGGTACAGCTGGAAACACCGGATCACATTCGAGGTCGAGCGAGCTTATGGTGAAGGCCCAATAGTAATCCTTGCCTGACCCGCATTTGAAGCATCACCTTCGAAGTTTTTCACTCGATAATATAAAGCATCCACTAGTGGCGAAGAGCCATTATAAGCAGCAGCCGTGTATCTGATCACCCCCGTGACCCCGTCGACTGTTGCCGTGCCGTAATTAGGCGGAGTAATAATCTCTACCGTGCTCGGATCGATCTGACTAACGGAGACGGTTGAGTAGTCAGCGCCACTGAGATCATTGTCCAGCACGGGGATATCAATAGTGCCCCCCCCAACCGTAGACAGACCTACATCGGCTTTAGCTATCGGCGGAAAATCAAGGAAGGGTGTAAAACTCATGATTCGCGAAAAAATATTATCGATCAACAGCGTGTTAACACAGCCCGCGATGGGGTTCACGAACGGATCAAAACCACAGGCATTAGACCTCTGCACAACTGTTGTACGGTACTCACCCGTCGGACTGATATCAAACAAGGTATGCTGTTGCTTGACGCTGACCCGGTCCTCATGTTGATTACTATTGACCAGCGCACAAAAAGACTCAAGCGGGATAGAAGTTTCCGGAATATTCTGCGACTCCGATTGAGCCTGGACTCGCTTCCACGGCATCTTACCCGAGCCAAGCACAGTAGCACAAAGTCCTGCAGCTTCCCCCGACCACGCTTCAAAACCCGTATCAGGACTAGTGACGCGAAACTCCTCTTGACCCGTACCATCGGGATTAATTCGATAGTATTTGGTAGGTGTCTCAGAACCGTCGGAACCGAGCGCCACAAACACCCCGGCAATATCCAGTGTACCGGTATCGCCAAACGTTACCGGACCTTGGACAAACGACAGACTAGTACTTGACCTCAGGCGAAGGGCGCCAGTTCGAGAATCAGAATACAGCACCCCCACCACATCACCGGAATTTCGAGTCGCTAAATGATAGTAATCAGCAACGTCATTATTAGCGAAGGTGACCACCAAGTGACCATCGACATCCAGAAGCCAGCTGAACGTATTAGCCATCACCAACGCCGAACCCGTCGAAGCCGAGTCAAAGGTCAGCACGTCTGGATACAGTTTCGTAGAATCCAAAGTACCTTGTACTGATGCTACATCCGTCTCCAGCGAGCGGCTTTCACCGTTTATGCTGAAAGGGATAGCCTGGCTCTTATCATAGAGACTGTATTCTCTGGATTGCGAGGATGACGCCGAGGGTACACTTATACTCGGTTGGTCAAGCGTTACGTTAAACGCTGTAACAGCCAGCGTCTCAAGAACCAATACCCGGTCCTTGGCGACACCGTCAGTTATCAGGGTCATATCTATCGATATTAAACTAAAGGTGAACCTAAGGGTCTCATCAGCGTTACCGTCGCCATCTTCATCAACGAGCTCCTCAGCGTCAACGATCTTAATCGGAACGCCGCCCTCACCTACAACGTGAAACTGAGCTGAACCTCCGGTTGTGGCGCTAACATTAACATTAATCTGCTGCGATGCAGTCAGTATATAGCCACTCATGCCATCAGCGTTTAATGAGGCAAAGAAACTTTCACCCAGATCAACGCCAGAACTAAAGGGTATAGTTGACTCCTCGACACCGAAAAATTCCAGAGGCAAGGCCGCTTCAACGGTGACAACAACTTCTCCGACTACAGTCACGCCGTCGGCATTTGCAACCGTCACTGAGAAGGTTCGTTCATCGACGCTACCGTTTGGCAACAGAGCAACATCCGACATAGTAAACGTCGGGCTAGATGCGGTGGCGTCACTCAATGTTACAGCCGTACCGCTGGTTTGTGTCCACGTATAACTTAACCCAGACTCTGTCGCCGAGGCGCTTAGGGTCACCAGCTCACCACTCAGCGGGGTCAGCGATGACGACGTCACTGTGACTTCAAGCGCCGCGATTTTCACGTCCACTAACGCAGCATTCGACAAATTACCCACGTCATCACGAATTTGATAGGCAAACTTATCCGTGTAGGCGACTGTCCCCGTAGGCGTGTAGGTGATGACCCCACTGACCGCATCAATCGATAGACTGCCTGCCTCAGGAGGAATAACAATTTCAATACTCGTCAGATCCAGACTACCGTCAACATCTTGCACTAAAGACGAGATCACCACATCGACTGGCACGCCAGTATTAGTGTGTAACAATGCGGATCCAGCCCGAGGAGGATCACCAGCAAACGTTTCTAAATATTTAGTCACACTCGGGCGAATCCGCCTCACCTGAGGCTCACAAACGTTTTCACTGCAAGTGTACGTTACCTCTCGAGTCACTGCCTGGCCGAGCGTGTAGATGGTTCTTTCCTCCCGGTAGCTATTTGCAGCTAGCACTCTTGCATTGCAGAAACTAGCACTCGGTCGTTGGGAGCCAACAACGACCTGCTCAGAAGCAGAAAACCATACTCGTTCGGTGATTACCTTACCGGCAGGGTTAACCGACCAGCATATACCGCTCGACCAAAGAGCCGTGTAGTTCACCACACCGTCTTCGTAGCCAGTATAAATGGTCTCCTCCTCACCAGTGCCATCTGGTGCCAAGCGGATGCTCATGTCATATATATCGGTGTATTGGTTCCAGACCCATATTTCTTGTGATGTATAAATTCCCGCGACTGTGTCGCTATTCACTATCAAAGTCGGATCCTGCGCAAAAGACAATTCGGCCCTGGCTATCTTGACATTGTTGCCGAAGGTATAAACCGCGACCACCACATTACCAGAAGTAGTGGAGGCCACATGGTGATATTCGCTAGTTTCACCATCAGCAAACTCGACTCTGATATAGCCATTTTCGGGGTCACTAAACCAGTTAAACGACTGAGCTTTCTCCGCGGCAAAACCTGTACCATCTTCATTAAAACTAAGACCGTCAAGCTGTAAGCCGGAATCGTCGAAATCGTAAAGCGTATCAATTTCGGTTGACACATTGGTCAATAGTGAAATTGTTTGATTTTCAACCTCAAGGGGAACTCGACCCTCGAAGCCATGGACCGCGACGATATTTGTTGACTCATAATCATAGGAATCAACCTCCACACCTTGCGTTTCATTAAAGGTTACTCCTCTACGAAGCGACTGACTACTGAACAGATCCACCTCGTCACCATCATCGGTTAACGTCAGCGTCAACTGAACAATGCTCTCTGTATATCTCAGCACGTCGCCTGCACCGTTTGTGTATCTATATACATATTCCGGCAGCCCAAGGCCCACAAAACTCACTGTCATCTCAAGCCCATCTACCGTGTAGCTGAAGCCTAAATCTTGATCTTCTCCGGCATAGTAGCTCGGCACCACATCGCCAACGCTGCTCACCGTATCAAAGGTGAATAACCCAAGA
>Ga0115547_1001757_pt1 | contig 12587 bp, 9 predicted proteins | sample COGITO_mtgs_1004_3_FD_87185 | JGI IMG/M metagenome (GOLD analysis project Ga0115547, IMG submission 87185) | Pelagic marine microbial communities from North Sea - COGITO_mtgs_100420 | ecosystem: Environmental > Aquatic > Marine > Epipelagic | place: Germany:Helgoland, sampling site Kabeltonne...
TGCGCTGAATCCAGACATCAAAGTTATTGCTCCTTGGCGAGAGTGGGATCTGAGCAGCCGGACCAAGCTGATCGATTTTGCCGAAAAAAACCAAATACCGATAGCCACGGACAAACGCGGCGAAGCGCCATTCAGCGTGGATGCCAACCTTTTACACACCTCGTCCGAGGGTAAAGTTCTTGAAGATCCAGCCGTGGATGCGCCCGATTACGTATACCAGCGCACCGTCGCCCCAGAGGATGCCCCGAACGAGCCTGAGTTTATCGAAATTAGTTTCGAAAAGGGCGATGCGGTTTCCATCAACGGGGAAACAATGTCGCCAGCGTCAATTCTAACCAAGCTCAACGATCTGGGCGGCAAGCATGGCATCGGGCGTCTTGATCTAGTCGAGGGCCGTTTCGTAGGCATGAAATCACGCGGCATTTATGAAACACCCGGCGGCACTGTCTTGCTTGAAGCCCATCGTGGTATCGAGCAAATCACACTCGATCGGGGCGCGGCGCACCTCAAGGACGAGTTGATGCCGCGCTATGCCGAACTAATCTATAACGGCTTTTGGTTCTCGCCTGAACGTGAAATGTTGCAAGCTATGATCGACAAAAGCCAAGAACATGTGACTGGGACAGTCCGCTTGAAGCTTTACAAGGGACTAGCCCGAACCGTAGGTCGCTGGTCAGATCATAGCTTGTATTCTGAGGCGCATGTTACCTTCGAAGATGATGCCGGCGCTTATGATCAAAAAGATGCAGCAGGATTTATTCAGCTAAATGCCCTACGTCTGAAGTTGTTGGCCGCACGAGACCGCCGCCTAAAATAAGCAAGCAATACTTCCAAAGGCGACTGGATTTTGCCGCGAGCCCCGATAGAAATCACCTGTTCACAGATGCGCGATTTCTGTGTTCCATGACTTGAGCGTTGCGAAATATGCAGGCACATTTTCCGACATAGGAGAAAACCGATGTCACGCATCTATACATTCAAGACCTGCGCGTTAGCTATAGCGATATTGCTCGGGCTTATTGCTCAAACCAAGTCGTTACATGCGCAACAACATGACACTCTAGTCGTAGCAGGCGGTTGTTTTTGGTGCGTTGAAGCTGATTTCGAAACAGTAGATGGTGTTGTTGAGGTCATTTCTGGATTTACCGGAGGCGATTTGGCCAATCCAACCTATAAACAGGTTGTCAATGGCGGCACCGGCCATTTGGAAGCAGTTCAGATAACGTTCGATTCCGCCGAAGTTTCTGTTGATACACTGCTGATGTTGTTTTTTCGCTCTGTTGATCCAACAGATAAAAGTGGCCAATTCTGTGACAGAGGCCCCGCTTACACAACAGGAATTTTTGTAAGTCCACAACAGCGTAAAGCGGCAGAAAAAGCAAAGGCCAGCGCACAAGCAGACCTTTCTCAGATCGTTGTCACCCCAATATTGGACGCATCAGATTTTTATCCGGCAGACGCTTATCATCAAAATTATTATAAACAAAAAGGTCTTGTGCTAACCCGCTTTGGACCAAAAACCAAAGCCGGAGCTTACAAAGCGTATCGTAAGGCCTGTGGGCGGGACGCAAGAGTCAAGCAGCTTTGGGGCATGGACGCCCCATTTGCGGACAACTAACCTAAGCGGGCTTCTTCAATTTCTTTTAAGTCCGGAATGACATCAGCAGTACCAAAACGTGTAACCATTAATGCCGCTGCTTGTGTGGCCAGGTTCAAAGATTGCATCATCGGCAATCCGCGATCCAAACCAGCGACGAGGAACCCTGTAAACGTGTCGCCCGCGCCCGTCGTATCGACCGAAGCGACCGAAATAGCCGGAATATGTGTTTCTAACTTGGCTAAAGCATCGATCCAGCAGCTGCCATCGCCGCCTTGTGTGACAACAATGTTGTGCACATCAAGATCTTTTAGAGATCGTCCAAGCACGGCCTTTAGTTGATTGGCCTCTACCGCATTCAGCACCAGAAGATCAGTATATGGCAAAACGCTTGTTACGGCCTCTGCTTCGAAGGGGGCAGCTGCATAAACAACATTAAGGCCCATTTTCTTGGCAATCTTGGCTGCACGAAGCTGCCCGTTCGTTTCATTTTGCATAACAAGTATATCACCGGGCGAGGCAACCGCCAAAGCCCCCCCGATCATATCGTCCGTGATCATACGATTTGTACCTGGGTAGATGATAATTTGATTTTCACCATCATCAGCGACTGCAATATTTGCGTGCCCAGTCGCCTCATTGGCCAGCTTTGTAATATGGCGGGTATCTACCCCGTACTCCATCAAACGTTCGACAGCCCATGCGCCGTCTGCGCCTACCGCACCGATATGCGTGACGCTTGCGGCGCCACGCGCTATCGCAACCGAGATATTAGCACCTTTTCCACCTAGTCCTTTTTGGTGGGATTTAGCTCTGATCGTCTCTCCTGCACTGGGCAGATGCGGTACCCGGTAAGCATTATCAATATTGATTGAACCAAGGTTCCAAACCGCCATTAGCCCACCTTGCAAGCAGCCAGCACCGCCATATTCAGAATGTCGTTTGCCGTAGAGTTTGAAGAGCAGATCTGAATCGATCCACCAACACCAGCCAAGATAGGACCGATAACAGTCGCACCGCCCATTTCCTGCATAAGCTTAACAGAAATGCTAGCGGAATGGCGTGCTGGAACCACCAGTATATTTGCCGGACCAGTCAACCGTGAAAACGGATATGCATGTTGCGCGGCAGGGTTTAGTGCAACGTCAACAGTCATTTCACCTTCATATTCGAAATCAACACCGCGCCCGTCAAGCACCTGTGGTGCGCGGTGCATCTTTTCTGCTCGCTCAGACACCGGATAGCCAAAGGTGGAAAAGCTCACAAATGCCACCCGCGGTTCAAGCCCCATATTACGAGCAACCGTGGCGGCTTGTTGCGCGATATCGGCCAAGTTTTCTTCGTCGGGCCATTCTTGAACAAGCGTATCGGCGATAAAAACGATCCGACCTTTGTGGATCAACGCCGTGATTCCCGCCGCTTTACTAGACGCGTCGGCATCATAAACATGATTGACCCGATCAAGGATGTGAGCTGATTTTCGGGTGGCACCCGTCACAAGACCATCACCGTGCCCGTGGGCCAGCATAAGCGCCCCAAAAACATGCCGGTCGCGTGCAGCCAACCGATGCACATCTGATCCATCAAACCCGCGCCGCTGCAAACGATCGTACAAATACGATTTATAAGTCTCTAAATATAAAGTATTGGCAGCATTGACCACTTCCAATTCACGAGCAGCATCACCCAGCCCCGCTGCTTCAAGCTTAGTCTTAACATCATCGGGGCGCCCGATTACCAAAGATTTTCCGAACCCGGACCGTTGATACATAACCGCAGCGCGCAACACGCGCGGGTCATCACCTTCAGCAAAAATCATGCGGGCCTGTGCGGCACGGGCGCGCGCGTTAATACCAGTTAAAATGCTTGCCGTTGGGTCCATCCGAGACTTCAGGCTCAGCTCATAAGCATCCATGTCGATGATAGGTCGGCGCGCAGCGCCAGTGTTCATTCCTGCACGAGCAACAGCAGGTGGAATACGGTAAATCAGACGCGGGTCAAATGGCGTAGGAATAATATAATCACGTCCGAAGCTTAGGCTTTTACCATATGCCAACGCCACTTCGTCTGGAACATCCTCACGCGCCAAAGCTGCCAACGCATGTGCGCAAGCGATCTTCATCTCATCGTTGATCGCACGCGCATGAATATCTAGCGCACCACGAAATAAATAAGGGAACCCAAGCACGTTGTTGACTTGATTAGGGTAGTCGCTGCGTCCAGTCGCAACGATAGCGTCCATACGGACCTCATGCGCATCTTCTGGCGTGATTTCAGGATCGGGATTAGCCATTGCAAAAATAACAGGACTATCGGCCATGCTGAGCACCATGTCCTGCGTGACTGCGCCTTTGACAGACACACCCAGAAAAACATCTGCATCAACCATAGCCTCTTCAAGCGTGCGCAATTCTGTCTTAATCGCATGGGCAGATTTCCACTGGTTCATACCAGCGCTTCGACCTTGATATATCACGCCTTTAGTGTCGCATATAATACAATTGTCATGCCGCGCACCCATGGATTTCAGCAGTTCAACACACGCAATCCCGGCGGCGCCGGCACCGTTCAGCACAATTTTGACATCTTCAATTTTTTTGCCTGAGATGTGCAACGCGTTGATCAGTCCGGCTGCACAAATAACCGCAGTACCATGCTGGTCATCGTGAAAGACGGGAATGTCCATCTCTTCTTTGAGGCGCTGCTCAATGATAAAACACTCAGGCGCCTTTATATCTTCAAGGTTGATCCCCCCAAAGGTCGGCTCCATTAACTTGACCGCTTTGCAAAATGCATCTGGGTCTTCAGTGTCCAGCTCGATGTCAATGGAATTTACGTCAGCAAAACGCTTGAAAAGCACCGCCTTGCCCTCCATCACGGGTTTTGATCCAAGCGCCCCTAGGTTTCCGAGCCCCAAAACCGCTGTTCCGTTAGATATAACAGCGACTAAATTTCCCTTGTTTGTGTAATCATACGCAAGTTCTGGATTTTCAGCGATCGCTTCGCACGGGACAGCCACGCCTGGGGAATAAGCAAGACTAAGGTCGCGCTGCGTGGTCATTGGCACTGTGGCAGCAATCTCGAATTTACCGGGCGTTGGCTCCAAGTGGAATGCAAGTGCTTCTTCTGGCGTGACTTTATTCTTGCTCATGTGCGTAATCCTCTCTCGCGCCCATCCCGTTTAACCCAGCACGCCCCCCGCCTCAATCTACTTTGGCTTTCCCTCACCTACACACATTTGTAAGGTCAGATGGCACGAACAAGAGGTCCACCATGACAGTCACGCCCATGATGGCGCAATATCTTGAAATTAAATCCCACCACCGGGGCGCTCTATTATTCTATAGGATGGGCGATTTCTATGAGATGTTCTTTGACGACGCAGTTGCCGCAGCAGAGGCGCTCGACATTGCCCTGACCAAACGAGGCAAGCATAATGGCAACGATATTCCGATGTGCGGCGTTCCGTTCCATGCTGCCGAAGGCTATTTGCTCACGCTTATTCGCAAGGGCTTTCGTGTAGCGATATGCGAACAGTTAGAAAGCCCCGCCGAAGCAAAAAAACGGGGTCATAAATCAGTCGTCAACCGCGACGTCGTCCGGCTCGTGACCCCAGGAACGCTCACCGAAGATTCCCTTCTTCAAGCGCGGCAGCATAACTTTCTTGCCGCTTTTGCAGATGTTCGCGGCGATTCCGCCCTGGCGTGGATCGACATTTCAACCGGAGAGTTTCGAGTAATGTCGCTCGATAATGCATTGTTAGGGCCTGAATTAGCACGGCTTGCCCCGTCAGAATTGGTTATCTCTGACAGTAAAGAGGCCGAGCTGAGACCAATCGTCGAAGACTTTGGAATTGCCCTTACGCCTTTAGGTCGATCCGTTTTTGACAGCGTGGGCGGAACCGAACGCATTTGCAATGTATTCAACGTGGCCGCACTTGACGGGTTTGGGAATTTCGCGCGGGCTGAAGTTAGCGCAATGGGTGCGTTGATCCACTATGTTGATCTCACTCAAAAGGGGAAATTGCCGCTTCTTTGCCCACCAAAACAGGATAAGCAAGCAAAGACAGTTAAAATCGATGCTGCCACTCGTCGGGGTCTTGAGTTGTCGGGCGCATTGTCAGGCGGCAAAAATGGATCATTATTAGAGTCTATTGATAAGACAGTCACCGCCGCTGGCGCACGGCTGCTCGCACGACGACTCTCATCACCATCTACCGTGTTAGAGACTGTTTCCCGGCGTTCAAATGCTGTTGAGTATTGTGTGAAAAACACCGCTTTCAAAAACGCAGCGCAATCTAATTTGAAAAGAGTCCCCGATTTGGACCGCGCCTTGTCACGTTTGGCGCTGGACCGCGGGGGGCCGCGCGACCTTGCTGCGCTGCGCAACGGATTGGCCGAGGCGCAATTGATTGGCGGTAGCCCGCCTGAGAGCCTGCCAGAGCTGCTGGCTGAAATCATGGCTGACCTTGTTGGGCATACCGAAATGCTCGAAATACTCGATACCCAACTGGTAGCTGAACCACCCTTGCTGGCAAGGGATGGAGGCTTCATTGCCACTGGATATGATCCAGAACTGGATGAAGTACGCCAATTACGGGATGAGGGGCGATCATTTATAGCGCAATTTCAACAAAGCTATATTGAATTGTGCTCTATTCCTTCCCTTAAGATAAAGCACAACAAGGTGTTAGGGTACTTCATCGAGGTTACCGCAACACACGCCGACAGAATGCTATCTGAGCCCTTAAGCCAAACCTTTATCCACAGACAAACAACTGCCAATCAAGTCCGCTTTACCACTTTAGAGCTTTCCAGCCTCGAGGCACGCATTCTTGATGCAGGCAGTCGGGCGCTTGAAATCGAAAAGCGTCTGTACGAATCTATCAGGGGCCTTGTCATTGATCGTGCCGCCCAGATCAGCCAGACCGCGCGTGCTTTAGCGCAGATTGATCTGACAACTGCGCTTGCTCATCTCGCCATAACTGAGAATTGGGTTAAACCAGTCTTGGATAATAGCCGAAAATTCGAGATCAAAGGTGGGCGCCACCCTGTGGTCGAACAATCTTTGAGAATACAATTAGGAGACGCTTTTATCGCAAATGATTGTAGTCTTTCGGCGGATACGGGTGCTGCGATCTGGCTTTTGACTGGGCCAAACATGGCCGGAAAGTCCACATTTCTACGTCAGAACGCCATTATTGCGATCCTTGCACAAATGGGCAGCTACGTGCCCGCCACCAAAGCGCATATTGGACTGGTTAGCCAAATTTTTAGTCGGGTTGGGGCCTCTGACGATCTGGCGCGCGGGCGATCAACGTTTATGGTTGAAATGGTGGAAACAGCTGCAATCCTAAACCAAGCTGATGATCGCGCATTGATAATTCTAGATGAAATCGGCAGAGGCACTGCGACCTATGACGGCCTGTCTATTGCGTGGGCGACGCTCGAACACCTGCATGATGTAAACAAATCTCGGGCACTGTTCGCCACACATTATCACGAGATGACTGCCCTAGCAGCAAAGCTTGATGGTGTCGAAAACGCTACAGTCGCCGTAAAGGAATGGGAGGGGGAGGTCGTATTTCTACACCAAGTCCGGCAAGGAGCGGCTGATCGGTCTTACGGTGTTCAGGTAGCGCAGCTTGCTGGCCTACCACCCGCTGTGATTGCTCGTGCGCGTGTTGTTCTCAAAGCGCTGGAATCAGGTGAGCGTGAAGGCGGAAATGCAAAATCAACTTTAATCGATGACTTGCCACTCTTTTCGGTGGGATCGGCAGATGCGCCTATTAAAGCAACCAATTCAGCAGCTCTTGATCTACTCGAGAAAATTCATCCCGACGAGCTAACGCCCAAAGATGCTCTTGGGCTAATTTACAAATTAAAAGACGCGGCAAAAAACTAACCGCGTCTTATTCTATTTTCTTACAATTTATATTTAGCTGACAGGTGTAGACGACACACCAACCTGTGCAGGGCGCAGAAGCCGATCGTGCAACATGAATCCTTCGGCGGCAACCTGAATGATGTCTCCAGCGTTTGTCCCAGGCAAAGGAGCCTCAAACATTGCTTGATGATGCTGCGGATCGAAACGATCACCAACTTCAGGCGCGATTACATCAATTCCGTGTTTCTTAAAAACATTCAGAAGTTCACGCATGGTCAGCTCAACGCCTTCCAGGAGGGCGCCGGAAACCTCGCGCTGATCATCGGTTGCTGTCTCAAGTGCACGTTTCAGGTTATCGTACACCGGCAACATATCGCGGGCTAGCTTTGATCCGCCATAGTTTTCAGCCTCACGTCGATCTTTCTCCGACCGTTTGCGCGCGTTTTCAGCATCAGCCAAGGCTCGCATGAACCTGTTTTTCAATTCATCCCGTTCAGCTGTCAGCGTTTCCAGCTCCAGTGCTTCTTCGTCGATTTCAGCCATGTCTTCTGCATACTCTTCGTCTGCAGCATCATCGATATCGTCAAGAAAATCGTTATTCTTGGGCTCCGCCATTTTTTACCTCTCACTGCGGTCAGTCAGCATCCGACCAACCAGCTGCGCTGTGTAGTCCACTATTGGGACAATCCGTCCATAATTCAGTCGCGTTGGCCCGATAACACCAACGGCGCCAATAATCTTTCGATCAGCGTTCATATAAGGGGAAACGACCAAAGAGGAACCCGAAAGTGAGAAAAGTTTGTTCTCTGATCCAATAAATATGCGCACGCCATCTCCATCCTGCGTTAGATCAAGAAATTCGGCGATATCGCGCTTACGTTCAAGGTCGTCAAACAGGGTTCGAATTCGATCTAGATCTTCTACTTCAGTAGATTCGTTCAGCAGATTTGCTCGCCCACGAACAATAAGCCGATCTGGCGTACTTCCTTCACCCTCCCAAGACGCCAAACCACTTTTGACAAGAGCATGGGAAAGCGAATCGATTTCTTGCCGGCGCTCTGCGATTTCAAGCTGAACAATTGTACGAACATCTGTCAGGGATCGGCCCTCGATGATTGCGTTGAGAAAATTTGCCGCCTCTCGCATTGAAGAAGGTGTTTGCCCCGGCGGAGGTTGAAAAAGTCGGTTTTCGACATGACCATCTGCAAATACAAGAACAACCAATGCTTGTTCAGGCCCAAGTGGTACAAATTCAAGATGCTTGATTGGCGCCTCGTGCTTTGGAGTCAGAACCAATGACGCACCATGTGTGACGCCAGACAGTGCTGACCCAACGCGGTCCAATATACCGGTTACATCACGTTCAGTTTCGCCCAATGTTGCATCGATCTTTTCTTGGTCCGATCTGTCAGGAACAGTCACCTCGAGAAGCCCGTCAACAAACATTCGCAAGCCGCGTTGCGTCGGTATCCTACCGGCGCTGACATGGGGGCTGTTCAGCAAACCCATGTACTCTAGATCCTGCATTACATTCCGTATTGTTGCTGCGCTGACGCTTTCGCTGAATTCACGGGTCAATGTCCGAGAACCCATAGGATCCCCTGTGGTTAAATACCCCTCAACCACTCGCCGAAACACCTCTCGCGAGCGATCATTCATTTCATCAAGAAGTTTTTGCGTATCCGACATAAGGCCCAATAGAAAGGCGCAGCAAACAAAGGTCAATTGGGGTTGCCACTTGGGCGCTGCCAGCGGTATCCCCTTACATCAGCAAAAGGATAATCGCATGCGCCCCTCTGGAAGAAAATTAAGTGAAATGCGCCCCGTTTCAATCGAAACGGGGTTCACCAAACACGCTGAAGGCTCGGCTTTAATCAAAATGGGTGACACGCACGTGCTGTGCACCGCCACGATAGAAGATCGCGTGCCCCCATTTATAAAAGGTTCAGGTCTCGGCTGGGTCACTGCAGAATACGGCATGCTCCCGCGGGCAACCAACACACGAATGCGTCGCGAGGCAGCATCTGGCAAACAGGGCGGCCGCACTGTTGAAATTCAACGTCTTATCGGACGGGCGTTGCGTGCGGGCGTTGATCGGGTCGCCATGGGCGAACGCCAGATAACCGTCGACTGTGATGTCCTACAAGCCGACGGCGGCACGCGCTGCGCATCTATTACAGGCGGCTGGGTTGCCCTGCGCCTAGCTGTTCAAAAATTGATGAAGGCCGGTGATTTGGTGACCGACCCTCTTATCTCACCTGTTGCTGCCATCAGTTGCGGTATCTACGCGGGACAGCCTGTTCTTGATCTGGATTATCCCGAGGACAGCGAAGCCGGCGTTGATGGCAATTTTATCCTATTGGGTAATGGCCAGTTAATCGAAGTTCAAATGAGCGCCGAAGGCTCTACATTTTCCCGCGATCAAATGAATACGCTCATGGATCTTTCAGAAAAGGGCGTCAGTGAACTGATTGCAGCACAAATGGCCGCCACTAAATGATACGAAAATTCACCGCGAAGCAGATACTTGTTGCGACGCACAACGCGGGCAAGCTCGAAGAGATGGAGCAGTTATTTTCTCCATTCGGGGTAAATGTTATTGGGGCAGCCGCTATGAGCCTTCCCGAACCCGAAGAAACCGAAACGACGTTTGTCGGTAATGCAAGGATCAAAGCCCATGCAGCCTGTAAGGCGACTGGGTTGCCAACGCTGGCAGACGATTCCGGTATTGAAATAGAAGCGCTGGGTGGCATGCCCGGTGTCTACACTGCTGATTGGGCAGAAACGCCCGACGGGCGTGACTTTATGATTGCAATGGAGCGTACGCATAACGAACTTGAGGAAATCAACGCCGGCCAGCCTCGGTATGCTCGGTTTTGCTCGACCTTAGTTCTTGCATGGCCAGATGGGCATGACGAAGTGTTTGAGGGGACCGTCGAGGGAACTCTAGTCTGGCCTGTGCGTGGAAGGCTGGGCCATGGTTATGACCCAATGTTCCAGCCCCTTGGCCATAAACTCACTTTTGCTGAAATGAGTCACGAGCAAAAAAACGCGATTAGTCATCGGGCAGATAGCTTTAACAAGCTTATGGAAAGCTGTTTTGCTTGAAGACTGGAAATCGGGCGGCTTTGGCTTGTACATCCATTGGCCTTTTTGCGCCGCGAAATGCCCATATTGCGATTTTAACAGTCACGTTTCGCGCTCGATCGATCATGATGCATGGCGAGTGGCCTTTGTGGCCGAGATTCAGCGCATAGCGCAAGAAACCAAAGGGCGGGTCCTTCATTCTGTTTTTTTCGGGGGCGGGACACCCAGCTTGATGGAGCCAGCTACTGTCAACGCTGTTATGGAAGCAGTCCATCAAGCTTGGCCCGTTGCCAATGATCTGGAGGTTACTCTTGAAGCAAACCCGACATCCGTCGAGGCAAGCAAGTTTGCAGATTTTCATGTGGCAGGTGTAAACCGGATTTCCATGGGAATTCAGGCTTTAGACGATGGCGATCTTGTCGCTCTGGGCAGATTGCATACAGTAAACGAGGCGCTTTCAGCATTTGACATTGCGCGTAAACAATTCGACCGCGTCAGTTTTGACCTCATATATGGACGCCAAAACCAGTCTCTATTAAGATGGGAGGCCGAGTTAACCCGCGCATTGTCGCTGGGCCTTGATCATTTATCCCTGTACCAACTGACTATCGAAGGAGGCACTGCCTTTGGTGATCGGTATAAAGCCGGAAGGCTTAGCGGGCTGCCAGACGAGGATCTTTCGGCGGATATGTATAATACAACCCAAGATATCTGTGATGCGTTTGGGATGCCGCGCTATGAAGTTTCTAACCATTCTTCCGCTGGGAATGAATCGCGGCACAATCTCATTTATTGGCGCTACGGTGACTATGCTGGAATTGGCCCGGGCGCTCATGGCCGATTGACCGTGGATGGATCAAGATTCGCAACTGAACAAACCCGTATGCCCGCATCATGGCTGAAAAAACAAGAAAAAGAGCAGCGCGAGGCACTAACACAAACAGATCAAGGTACTGAATTTTTACTGATGGGGTTAAGGCTGGTTGAAGGTATCAACCTCACACGGCTCAATCAGCTATCTTCCCAACAGTTAAACAGCGCTAAGGTTTCGCGACTGCAGGACCTAGGCATGATCAAGCTGTATAATGGAAATATCTCTGTTACAAATCAAGGGTTTATAATCCTGAATGCTGTTCTGCGCGAGTTAATTGCGCCCTAACCACTAAGCTTCCGACACAGATCATCTAGTTGCTCAAGCGAGGAATAGTGCAGCGTTAATTGCCCAGATTCAGCATTTGGCTTGTGGGACAAAGAAACTTTCACCCCAGTTGCTGCTCCCAGGTCCTCCTCCAAAGCCCGAGTATCAGCGTCTTTCTCGGTCTTGTTTTGCCGTTGCCTCGCATTTTGCCCTGCGGGGTCTCTGCCTTCTTGTGACTTTTTCACAAGCATCTCTGTTTGTCGCACTGACAACCCACCATCGATTATCTTTTTTACCAACACCTCTGAATCTTCGATCGTGACAAGCGTCCGTGCATGACCGGAGCTTAAACGGCCCTCAATGACATGGGTTTGTATAGATGACGGCAAGTTGAGAAGCCGCATTAAGTTTGCGATATGACTCCGGCTTTTGCCCAGCGCTTCAGCCATCTTTTCCTGAGTATGACCAAATCGATCCATCAGTTGTTTGTAGCCCGCCGCCTCTTCTATCGGATTTAAATCTGATCGCTGAATATTTTCAATAATTGCGACTTCCAACACTTCGGTGTCGGTAAACTCACGTACGATTACCGGAAGTTCATGCAGTTGTGCGCGTTGTGCCGCACGCCAACGCCGCTCTCCTGCGACGATCTCAAAGTTGTCACCAACTTTGCGAACAATCAGAGGCTGCAAAACACCTTTTTCCTTTATTGATGATACGAGATCGTCAAGCGCTAAGGATTCGAACGTCTTGCGGGGCTGGTTCGGGTTGGGAACAATCATCTCTATTGGAACCGATTGATCAGATATGACCACGGACGCTGCATTGTTCAGTGGTTCGTTTACATCTGCCATCAACGCAGAAAGACCACGACCCAAA
>Ga0115547_1001759_pt1 | contig 12583 bp, 3 predicted proteins | sample COGITO_mtgs_1004_3_FD_87185 | JGI IMG/M metagenome (GOLD analysis project Ga0115547, IMG submission 87185) | Pelagic marine microbial communities from North Sea - COGITO_mtgs_100420 | ecosystem: Environmental > Aquatic > Marine > Epipelagic | place: Germany:Helgoland, sampling site Kabeltonne...
TATATCCTGGTGAAGGAATTTCAGAAAGAACATTAAGAGAAGATATAAAACTATTCAAGGATCCAATTAATGGTTTTGGAGCGCCTCTTGAAGAAATGTCAAGAACTTATAAATACTCAGACGCTAATTTTTCAATTGCATTAAAACCATTACTACCCTATGAAAAAGAGTTAATTGATGCTTCGCAACAATTATTACAACGTTTTGAGAATCATCCAAAATACAATAAACTGGCAGAAGCTTTAATAAAATTCCAAGATGAGGAAGATGAAGAAACAGACACTTCAAAAATCTTATTTTACGACCAGAATGAAGAATATAAAGGAATTAAATATTTAAAACCACTGTATCTAGCAATTCAAAAAAAACAAGTACTTCAAATAACCTATAAAGGTTTTCAAGATAAAACGGCTACTACTTATGAGTTTCACCCACACATTTTAAAACAATACAACAGAAGATGGTTTGTCTTTGGGTTAAATAATACCAATGGTAATTCAGAATGGAGTATTCCTTTGGATGAAAGGTTAATTAGTTTTTCGATTATTGAAGATCTTGATTATAAAGATTCCGAAAACGACTGGGACTCTTTTTTTAGAACAATGGTAGGTGTTGTAAGGCCTACAAACTCTCAAATAGAAAAAGTTGTACTTCGTTTCTATAATGGTAGAGAAAATTATTTTAAAACAAAGCCATTTCATCCAGATTATGATGAATTTTTAGAGGAAGATAAACAAGATCAAGTTTGGTTTGAAACAATTGTAAATAAAGAATTGGTCCAGCAGATTTTATCTTATGGTAAAGATGTACAGGTAATTGAACCAATTACTTTATTAAAAGTAATAAAAGAACACATGAATGAATTGAAAAAATATTACCCCTAAAAAAGAGTGCAAAAATTCTGCATAGTTTGATTTTAGCTTTGCAGTATTCAATTAAAAAAAATGCTAATGAACTTTTTTCAAACGTTACTTAAAAAACACAGTATAAATAAACATGATGGGAGACCATTTTGGCGTTATACATTAAATCAAGAAGACTTTGATAATTTAAAAAAAACAATTGAGTTTTCATCTAAATTTTATTTAGATCCAAGAGATGCAGCCTTGTACTTTTCTATTTGGTGGAAAAGAAACTATAATGGTGGTATACCAAGTAAACAGGAAGTATTTGATTCTTTAGGGGGTAATGTAAGATTTAATCTTGATGCTAATGAATTTTATAAATTAGCTAAAAGAGGTGCTAACTTATTAGGAATTAAATGGATAAAAAAACAGAACACACTTTACTTTAAAACACTATTACTGCAAGGAGGTCTTCCTTTAAAACACATTTCTGAAAATAAAAGTACCTACAAGGTCTTTTTAGAAGCTGTTCTTGAAGAGCAGCCAGAAACTATAGAGGATTTCATCTTTAAAGCTCATATTATTGATTTACTTCCAAAGTCTAGTCAAAATGATATTGTTTATGAGAATTGCTTTGAAATTGTTCGATCTATTTTAAATGATGATAAAGAATATCAAGAATTACTGGAGTCAGAAGAATCATTGAAAGAAATAACAAGTTCTTTAAAAATTAAAAAAGCTTCTCTAAAGAGAAAGGTAAGACAATCAAAACCAAAAAATTATTGGTTATTAAATTTAAAAAATGACATTGGTAAGATTAACTTAAGATTAGGATTGGCAGATAAGTATTCAAAAGAAACACTTAGTAATATTTTAGGTTTTGAAGTTGTAAAAAGTAATTATCAGTTTTTTTTAGAAGATGATTTAGTTTGTGTCTTTCGTAAAATGTTAAATGGTCAATTTAATACGGATTGGCATAGTGCTGGAAAAAAAAACTGGGACATTTCAAAGGGTATACCAAATACTTATGTGATAATTGATGATCAAAAATTTGAAGTGAAAGATTTTATACCATCAATTCCAAACCTAGAAGAACCGAGTTTATGGTCTAAATTTAGTGATTATGAATGGAGGTTTATCAAAGGAAATGCGGCTACTAATATAGAAGCAGCTTTATTATTTCCAGACAATTGGTATGCAGATGTTTTTTCATCTCAAATAAATATTTCCTCTAATGGTATTAGTTGGTTGCCATTTCAAGGAGAAATTCAAATCCAAGCTAAAAAAAATAAAACAAGAACGTTTTTAAGTGGTGTAAACTCTTTTGATTGGTTAATAGAGAGTAAAAAACCAAGCTGGATGTTAAAATCTAGTTTACCTGTAACAAAAGGAAAACCTGATGTGCACATCTTTGATGAAGATGGGTACCATATAAATAGAAGTGAATTCAACGTATATACAAAGAAACATAATGCAATAGAACCATGGATAAATATACTTGATTTAAAGTATATTCAACCAGGTTGTCATGATTTAAAAATCGAAAAAGAGGGTATTGTTGCCTATGATGTGTATTTCAATATTGGAACGTTTCAAGTAAATTTTTCTGAACAATCAATTCATTCTACAAAAATAGCATTTAGAAATTTAGAACACTTTCAATGCCAACTGTATGAATCAACTTTAGTTCATATTGAAAAAGAATCTGATTATTATCAATTAAAAGTAAACACTGAATATTCTAAAATTCCAACAGCCATAAAAAGCTCAATTGGGTATACAGGTAAAAAGAAACTAATTTTTGAGATGGCTTCTCCTTTTCAAGGAATGGTAATAATTGATAATGAAGGTAAACTTCTTCAAAATGATTATCCATTGTCTTTTTCAAACCTATATGGATTAAGAATTTTAAGTACCCCAGGCAATGAGACTATTCTGAAAATAAGGAATACTTTAAAACCAGACGTAATTATTACGAAAGAAATTAAAGAAAGTACACAGCCTCTTATCTCATTCAAAGACGAAATTCTGAGATTGTTCTATTTAGCAGATGCAATGGACTTTGCCAATAGGGTATCATTAGAGCTAACTGAAAACAAAGAAAAACAAGTCTACCAAATTGCAGGTTTTAGTCATACACTTGATGTAAGTTTACAGTTGGCGAACGAAGTTAAGCTTAATAATTCGGACGATATATTGGAATTATTTGCAGTGCCATTAAATTGTAAACCAGAGCTAATTGATGTAATACCATTGGCAGAAAATAAATTATGGTATACAATTCCAAAACTTGAATTTTCAAGCCAGTTTATTATAATTTCTGCTAATAAAGAAAATTATAAATTAATGCCACGTTTTGTGAATTCTTCTATTTCTTATGAACATATTCCTAAAATAGAGCGTATTGAAAAAATTCATGACGAATTATCCAACAATGTCTTCGAAAATGAAATTTGGCAACAGGTATTGTCCTATTTTAAGATTTGTGTTTTATATGATATTCCATTCTCCACATTCGATCAATTAAGAGCAATTTCAAAAAGTTCAACGGTTGCATCAAGAGCTTTTTTGTTTATCGGAATGAATCAATCTGATCCGGAAGAGTTTATTCAAAAATCAATACCAGAAATGGAAAAAGATTTAGGTTTTTGCTTTCATTGGGTTGCAAAGAAAGATTGGTCTAATGCTATACATGAAGCCAACGCACCTTATGAATATAAATATATAGAGTCCATTACAGGTCTAATAGCTTCTTATATGCAAGAAAATGGTTTGCAAAAATTATTCAAATACATTAATGGTTCAAAAATTCAATCACAAACAATATTACATGCTGATATTAGAGATGTTAGAGCACAACTAGGGAAACGAGTTTTAGATGAATTACCATATAACTCCCCATACATAAACAGTCAATATAATATCAATATAAAGGATCATAAAAAAGTAAGATTGTTATTGCAGGCGCCAATTGCTGTAGCGGAATCTATCTGTAATAATCAAAAAGAGTATACAATTTGGGGAGGAAATGAAAAAACAGAAGAAATTCGGAGAAACATTCAATATGCTCAATATATTGGACCTGATTTTTACAATAAAATGATCTTACACGTACTACAAAAATGCTAAGAATATGAACTTTAAAGAATTTTATAATAAAACTGAAAATAGATTAACCGACGCTATTTTATCACTTTGGGCAACTGGGGATAAAGAAATGCAAGACTATTTTAGGTTTTTATTGTCTCAAGAGCCAATAATTGCGGAAGCAATTTTTCAAAATACATTTCCTTGGCAACAAGGGAATCTAAATTTTAATGAATCAACAAGTGTTTTTAGTAAAGAATTTATAAATGCTTTAGATAAAATTAAAAATGAAGATTTCAGGTTTCCAAAAGATAGAAAACCTTATAAACATCAGCTGAAAAGTTGGGATATGTTGTTAAATAAAAACAAATCAATAGCGGTTACAACTGGCACTGGTTCTGGTAAAACAGAGTGTTTTATGTTACCTGTTATTCATGACATCAATGAGAATTGTAAAAATAAGCAAGGCGTTAATGCTATTTTTCTCTATCCGTTAAATGCTTTAATTGCAAGTCAAAGAAAAAGAATGCATGCCTGGTGCTCTGCCATTGGTGGTGTACGGTATGCATTGTTAACAGGAGATACAGCAAACAAGGAAAATAGTCAAGAAAAGAAAAAAAAGGCATTTCCCGAATTAATTTCTAGAGAACAGATTAGAGAAACTCCTCCCCAAATATTATTTACAAACCCAACAATGTTAGAGTATATGTTGGTTCGAAATGCAGATGTACCCATTTTAGAAAAATCAAAAGGGACATTAAGATGGATTCTATTGGATGAAGCGCATACATTAACAGGATCTAAAGCTGCAGAAATGGCATTGCTGATTAGACGTGTAGTTGAAGCATTCCAAGTAGAGGTCAAAGATCTAAGATTTGCAATAACTTCTGCAACTGTGGGAACTGGTAATACTGATGCACTTAAAAAATTCATGTCAGATTTATGTGGTATTTCCAAAGATCAAATAGAAGTTATTTCTGGGCAAAGGGTAAAAAATCAAATAACTGACCAAGACATTCCTCATTTATCTAAGAGCTTGTCAAAAAAAAATATAAAAGTATTAAGAGAGCAATTCTTAAATAAAAATGGAGAGCGGGTATTAGGCCAAAGTGAGATTGGTAAATTATTAAACATCTCAGGTAAGTTAGATCAAATTTCTGCAATAGATACCCTAGCAGAACAAAAGATAAATGGACAAAACTTACTTCCAGTTCGTGGTCATTTTTTTACTCGAGGAATTGGTGGGGTTTATGCGTGTACAAATCCAAAATGTAATAATCATAAAGACCAAAAACCTCAGAAAGCAATAGGTACAATGTACACTGTAGCTTCTAAAAAATGTTCTTGTGGTCATCCATTACTAGAATTAGTGGCTTGTCGTAGTTGTGGTAACATGATGTTAGAAGCAGAGAGAGTCAAAGGGGTTAAAGGTACTAGTTTGCTAATGCAAAAAGCAACAATTGGTTTCGAGGCATTTAATATAGATACTGATGAAAATGAAGAACAGCAAGATGCGTTAAGCAAAAACATAGTTAGATTAGTTAGTGGGAATACGAATACAAATAATAAAGAATTATTTCATTGTAGCATAAATGAAAAAAACGAAATAATAGATGGTGATGATTTTTTAATTTCTGACAGCAGTCATTGTCCTCATTGTAAAAATCCTAATGAAAACCCAATTCATTTTAGAATTTCTTCTGCGTTCACTAATAGAATTCTCTCAGATATTGTATTAGATCAAACAGAAGTAATCAGTAATCAAACACCTAAAACGCTATACAATGGTAGAAAATACATCTCATTTACAGATAGTAGACAAGGAACTGCTAAAATTTCAGCCTTAATAAATATTGATGCTGAAAGTGATTGGATACGCTATCAAGTGTATCATTATCTACTAAATAAACTGAATAATAATAAATCAGATAGAACAGAGAATGAGTTAGTCGAAGAAAGAGCTTATTATGTAAAACAATTAGAGAGTGCTCCTCCTTTTTTACAAAATGATTTAAAAATTAAATTGAAAGAAGTTGAAAGTAGAATTTCAAAAAACACGAATGGTATTTTACTCAATTCTAGCCGTTCAACTTGGAAAGAGATTGTCGATTTCATAAAAGTTAAAAACGATTTCAAAACACTTTTTCATAAAGGAGCAAGAGGTAATGATATTACTACAGAAAATGAAACCTATGCAAAATCATTATTATACGATCAGTTTGCTAGAAAAATGATCAAAGAAAGGTCTTTAGAAAACTTAGGATTAGTAAATATAGTATATCCAAAAATAGATAATTTAAAAGCTCCAGAAATTGCAATAAAACTTGGAATAATTGATGATGAATGGATGGCCTTATTAAAAATTGCAGCGGATTATATCATCAGATTTAAATTCAATTTTTTCTTTGATGACGCGATGCGTTTATTTACTTCTAAGTTTTATCGCTCAGATTTAATATACTCTTCAAATTCAGAGGTTGTAAGTAATAATAAATGGAAACTATACAATCCAGATTCAATCACACAACCTAAATTAGTGTTATTAATTTGTGCAGGTTTAAGGTGGTTTGATAGAGCTGATATATCCCAAGTTAGAGAGGACCAACTCAATGAACTTTTAGAGAAAATATGGAGAACACTCCAACAAAAAATATTAACAGAGGATTCAGGAGGTTATAAACTAGATTTTTTTGAAAACACTCGATTTGAATTGGCTGGTAAAGAATATTTATGTCCAGTCACTCATAGATTGGTGGATAAAGTATTTAGAGGGTACTCACCCTTAATTAAAGGAAATCTAGAGTTTGATAATATAAATAATTATAAGATAGACACCACTAAAATTTTTGAGTTTCCAAAATATGAATATCCATACCATATTGATGAAAATAACGAAGCTGTTTCTTTAGAAAAAGTTGAAACTTGGTTAGATGATAAAAGTAAAGAAGCAAGAAATAAAGGTTTATGGAATAACCTACACGAACGCATTTTTAATTTTGACAAACTGTATTTAGCAGGAGAACACTCCGCTCAACAAGATAAAACACGTTTAAAACAATTAGAAGAACAGTTTGAAAATGGAGAAATAAACATTTTAAGTTGTTCCACTACCATGGAAATGGGTGTAGATATTGGGGGTATTTCTGCTGTAGTAATGAGCAATGTGCCTCCAATGCCAGCTAATTATTTACAAAGAACAGGTCGTGCAGGTCGTAGAGCAGAGAACAAATCGTTAGCATTAACCTTCTGTGCGCCAAACCCAATAGGTCTTAGAACAATGAACAATCCAAAATGGGCTTTAGAACACAAAATTGCTCCACCTATCTTGGCTTTTGATAGCAAAACAATTGTTGAAAGACATGTGAATTCTCTCCTTTTTGGAAACTTCATAAGAAATCAAGAGAATGAAAATAGAGGGTTAAATGTAAAAATGAATATTGAAAAATTCTTTTATGAAAACAATCCTACAATTGGTCAAAGTTTTTTGAGTTGGTTAGAAAATATAGATTCATTAGCCTATCAAAAACAACTTAAAAACCTTGTTAAAAATACGCCTTTATCAAAACAAAGTGCTGATGAGTTAATATATAAGGTTTCAAAGAATTTTAAAAAGATAATTATTGAAAACAGAAACTTAAAAGAAGGTTATGATTTAAAATTAGAGGCATTAAAAAAAGAATTTGGAGACGCTAGTCCAGCCTATAAAGCTGTGAGTTACAGAAAAAGTCAGTTTTTACAGAAATTTGTATTGAGTTATTTAGCTGAGGAAGGGTTCTTGCCGAATGCAGGCTTACCAACAGGGATTATTGATTTTGAAAAAACCACACTTTCAGATTTAAAAGGAGGTAGTAATAAAAAAATTAAGTCAAATCCAAGTTATACAATTGCAAGAGCCTTAACTGAATTTGCCCCTGGTAATAATATTTTAATAGATGGTTTAAATTATAAATCGTCAGGAATTGTTTTAAAAAATAATTGGGGTAAATCTGTTGAAAGAAATGTAATACAAGGGTGTAAAAATTGTGGCTATCAACATGAGTTGGGCATTCAAGGGAATGTAGATGACAATTGCCCTAAATGCGAAAATGCAAACTCTTTTCAAGGCCTTGAGTTAGGTGAACATAAAGGAAGTTTCACAGAATTGGTGGAGCCAGCTGGATTTTCTATAGATTTATATGCACCACCAACCAGAGTTGTTTCAGAAAAAAGTAAACCGCAATATTTAGAACCATTATTATTAAATATAGCACCTTGGACACTAGAACAAAATAGTTTTTTAGATTTTAGAACCAACTCCAATGAAAAAGAAGCAAAAATTCTTTTTTACAATACAGGTAATGGTGAGGGGTATAGCTTATGTTTAGATTGTGGCAAAGTAGAAACGTCAAGAGACAAATTAGAAAGCCATAGAAGATTAAGAGGCGGGAGAGAATCAGATGGAGATAGCAGCTGTGTCGCTCAAAATATTAAAGAGCATATTATTTTAGGAAGTAGTTTTAAAACTGACTTCACAGAAATACGTCTCATAAATCAAGACCAATCTTTTGTAAATGATAAAAAGTTAGCGTATTCGCTGGGTGTAATCTTTTCCAAATCACTGGCAGAATACTTGGCCATTGAAGAAGCTGAATTAGGATTTGGTATCAAAAAATATAGTGGATACCAAACAATTTTTATTTACGATACTGCTAAAGGAGGTGCTGGGTATGCCTCGCAATTTAGATTGTATGCAGATAAAATACTGAAGCTTGCATTAGATGTTTTACAAAATTGTAGTTGTCAAACCGCTTGTACAAAATGTTTGGTAGATAGAATTACACAATGGCATATTGAAGATTTAGATAGATTGTTAGCTATAGAATGGCTGCAGTTTGCTTTAGAAAACAAGATGCCAAAAGAACTAGAACAAATAAAAGATAAAACAAGTTTAGTATTTGGTTCTTTAAATGATGAGATAAATCGTATAAATTACCATTTTGGTATTAAAGAAATTAATGTTCATATCAATAATAGCATAACAGATTGGGAGATTGAAGAGTTGTTATGGTTAGAAAAATTAAAAAGAGAACAAATAAAAATTAATTTAGTGGTTGAGGGCAAAGTTTCTTTTCAAAACAATCAAGAAAAACTAACGGCATTTTTACTGTCTCATAACTTTAATGTAAAGCAAGGGTCTCAGCATCAAATTTCAGGATTCCCTGTGCATCTTTCAATTACAAATCAAAAAAATGAAACGGTTTCATATGTATCTCTTGGATCTTATGATACCTTAAATGAAAATTGGTCAGTAAATAAATCTGAAAAACTCTTTAAAATTGAAGAAGTAGAGGTAGAAGAATATCCACATTTTGATGTGCCTGAAATATCTTCTGGAAACTTATATGAATCTCGTATTAAAGGCAACATACCTAGTAATACTTTGAGTAATGATGTCTGTAAATTAATGACAGTGAATCTTAAAGGAACAGATGAATTGATGCCTAAAATTAAAGATCAAACGTATAGTGTCTCTTATTTTGATACTTATAATCAATCGGAATTATCACTACGACTCATGTTGCAGTTTGTCAATCAAGTTAAAAAACTTTGGCCAATAGAAGTTTCTAAATTAGAGGTGCATCTATGTAAAAAAGCTTTTCGTAGCCCTAATTATCCAAAATACATCACTCATAATTATTTAGATACTGCAGATTATGTCCACGATTTGAACAAACTATCATCTGAATTTGATTTTGAAACCGATGTCATTTTTGAAGATAAATTACCTCATTATAGGTTTTTTACTTTTAGAGGAAATCAAACGGAATTTACGATACGTATTGATGGTGGTATTGCACATGGAATAAAACCTAAGCAATGGTTAAGTTCAGAAGATCTACCTTTAAAAAACGAAATTTTTGAAATCAGAAAAGATGTAGAGCATGACATTATCTATAACATTAGCATCGAAGATAAATAAGTATGCATTTATAACGCACACTTATTTATCATCTTTGTAACAACAAAAAAATAATTATGATAAATATTTCAAAACTTACGAAAGTAGATCCAAAAGACTCAAATTTAAAAGTAATAGTTCCTAAAGAAAAGGGCATCTATTTTTGGTGTGATAAAGTTTCAGATGAGATTAAGTATATTGGTACAGGTTCTGGTGTAAATGGTTTATACAACAGAATCATTCGTCAACATTTGAACCCAAAATACATAGAGTACAGAAGTGAAAAACATTCACAAAAAGATGCTTTTCAATTGCAACACCCAATAATGAAAAAAGTAAAAGGAGTTTTAAAAGCAGGTATAGACCAAAGTGCTTTTAGAAAAAACGTAGGTAGAACCTTTAACATAAAACCAGGTGAAGGTACTGTAAATTATATCAAAGAAAATTATTATTTAAAATATTTAGAGATGGAAAGTAAACAAGAATTAATTGCTTTAGAAAAAGAGTTGATCAATATGCATCAACCCAAATTAAATATTAGTCATAAATATAAAATTTCTAATAAATCATTTTAATTTCTAATATTTCATATTGAAATCATAATCATATTATAGCAAAACGAACTATGTTAAACATTACTAAACTTAAAAAAATAAATCCAAAAGATCCAGATTTAAAAATGCTTATTCCTAAAGCAAAGGGTCTTTGTTTTTGGTTTGATAATGCCACAGATAATATGGTATACATTGGCACTGGCTCTGGTGTAAATGGTTTATACAATAGAATTATTCGTCAGCATTTAAATCCAAAATATATAGAATATAGAGCTCAAGTGCATGATTTAGAAAAAGATGCTTATCAACTAAAATACCCTATTTTAAGGGAAAGTGATGGTTTTCCAGGGATAGACCAAAGTGCTTTTAGAAAAAATATTGGTAGAATATACAAGGTAAAACCAGGTTCAGGAACAGTAAATTTTATCAAAGATAATTTTTACCTAAGATTTCTAGAAGTAGATAAGAAGGAGGAATTAATTGCATTGGAAAAACAGTTAATTTTTAAATACCAACCCAAGCTAAATATCAGTCATAAAATGAAGATGTTTTCTAACATGGAAAATATCAAATTATCAAATTTCAGAAAAATTAAAGAGACTTGGAATTTAGATTTAGCCCCTATTACCTTTTTTACAGGTAAAAATAATTCAGGAAAATCTACGGTTATAAAATCATTATTACTTCTCAAAGATTATGTTAGTTCTAACAATCATTTGGAATTGAATTTTCAAGGAGAAAATTTTTATAAGCATAAAGTAGAAAGTTTTAAAAACGCTATTAATAGAGTCAATTTTTCCAATTCAAAAAATGAAATTCTTTTTGAATATCGGAATAAAGGGTTTAATATATCCATCATATTTCATCCAAATGAACATTTTCTAAGTGGTTCTCTTAAAAAGCTAAAGTTAGTAAGATCTGATGGTGCAACTATAGAAGTGAATTTTTTAAGCACAAATACTTACCAACTCCAAGTTGATGCTCTTTTTTTTAACGAAAATGATATTAATAAAAATGAAGAAGAAAATGAAATTCAAGAAATATTAGGTTTATTAGAAACAATTACAAAGCTTGTTAATGAAAATAAGAAAAAAATTAAAAACCTTGATGTTGAAGTAGAAAACCTTAGTAAAGAAATTCAATTAATTGAATTAGGTGATGAATCAAGCTATGAGGACTTTCAAAGAGAACATAAGGATTTGGTTAGAGAAGCTTTATTAAATAGACATAAGGCTAATATAAGTGAAAAGAAGAAAGAGATATTTAACTTGACTCAAAGTCTTTTCGATGGTGAGAAAAAATTAAAAATACTTCAAAAAAAGCGAAATGAAATAGCACACAACAGTAATGATCGTTTAAGGTTTAGTCCAACTTTTTCTGTTGATGAATTTGATAGTACAAATAGAAGAATTGATAAAATTATTAGGACAGTTTTGCCAAAGTATTTAGTAGATAACAACTTAGGGAATAAAAAAAGAAAGAACGATTTTAAAAACTCTGATGAAAGCTTAGAGATAGATAAAGCCAATAAATTAGGTGATGAGGTTTTATCAGCATTGTCTTTTAGCATACAACATTTAAGCCCTCACAGAAGTAATCAAAGTAAATTATTTATACATGAAAATAAAAATGTTGATATTAATTATTTGATAAAACAATATTCCGAAAACCAAATGCAACTGGATAAACGGGTTAAAGAATTTATAAGTAAGTGGATGTCAAAAGAGAATTTTGATATTGGTGAGGATTATAGAATAACTACATATGAATCCACAGTTTCTAAAATTGAAATTAAAGAAGATAATATTTGGTTTAGTTTGTCTGATAAAGGTTTTGGTGCTGGTCAGCTTTTTTCAATTTTATTAAGTATCGCTTCAAGTATTTTAGAAAAAAAGGAAAAAACATCTGAAGATTATAACACCAATATTATAGCTATTGAAGAACCAGAAGCTAATTTACACCCAAAGCTTCAGTCTAAATTGGCAGAGTTATTCTTAGATGCTTTCGATAATTTTGGAATACGTTTTATTTTAGAAACGCATTCAGAGTATATGATTAGAATGTCTACGATTATAGTTAAGCAGATAAATGAAAAAGAAGAAAATGCCCCAATTACAATTGAAACTTATTATTTCGATAAAGACGCTAAACCGTATTCA
>Ga0115547_1001764_pt1 | contig 12550 bp, 9 predicted proteins | sample COGITO_mtgs_1004_3_FD_87185 | JGI IMG/M metagenome (GOLD analysis project Ga0115547, IMG submission 87185) | Pelagic marine microbial communities from North Sea - COGITO_mtgs_100420 | ecosystem: Environmental > Aquatic > Marine > Epipelagic | place: Germany:Helgoland, sampling site Kabeltonne...
GATGAGATCTATCGCTATATGAACTTTGATCAGATCGAGTCATTCCAGAAGTCAGCTGAGCAAGGCAAGTTAATTGCGGCAGAGCAGATTGTGGAGGTAACTGGAGCATAAAGCGCCAGTTATCCTGAGACGCACCGCGTCGAAGGATCTCTTTTCTGCGACTTAAACAAACATTATCCCCGGTGCATTGAGACATCTTGAAGAGATACTCAACTGCACTTGGGGTAAAACTTCTAAGCCAGAGCGCCTGAGGCAAGTCAGGAACCAACAACAATCCCCTCTTCAGCAGCTCTGCCAAGCAGCTCCACCAAAATAACGCACTGGCGCTCCGATGGTATTTTGTTAGGAATCTGAGTGGCTATATGTAAGATACTGGATTCTTTTTGACTTAAAAGCTGACTTTCACTTAAGCTTTCGAGCACCTGCCGCCATTGTATTGCCGTTATTTCAAGAACACGGCGTTGGCAGGCAATTCCATCATCAATTTTCTGCACACCTGCTGCAGATTTCTTCTCTTCCACAACTTGATCCTTTCCAACCAGCTCCCTCTTAAAACTGTCCGGTAAAAGCTCGTGGAGCTGATCAAGCCTGTTAAGCAAACGTTCCCAGCAGGCATCCTTTTTGCACCATTCAGTGACGTTTGATATTCCTTGAGGCGGCAAGGTGATATCACCATGCACCAACTCTGCAGCAACCGCTATTGCGTCCTCAACTGCACTGGAAAGAGATTGCTGATTCCAAATGCCTGAAAAGTTAAAAGACTTGTTTTTATCAGCTGCATAGCGCCCAAGTAAGGACAGAGTATAGGCAACAACGTTAGCCCTATAGCCCCCGTTATACCAAGACTGCGCGGACACCAGCTTCTCTGTTCTGCGAAATAAAATAGCCCGGGCAATTGCTCTTTTAAAATAAAACTCGTTAAAGGTATCCGAACTTTTCGCCCACTCAGAACCGATTCGTCCGGCGTATTGTGCAAAGTTTTTCTGGGCACCCAAGTTGACATACCTGGGCGCTTCATCCCAAACATTTTCAAATTTAGCAAGATCTGTTTTAGTGAACATCTGTGGCTTAGGCCGCTCCGCAACAAAGGTCTTCTTTGCACCGGCAGTAAGGTTACTCTGAGCATCAGCATACTGCCCCCTCGCCCGCTCATAAAACCATTTTGTCTCTCTTTGAGAGCCCTGTTGTGCAGGAGCCCACAGCCGCCTCGAAAACTCCTCCATACGAATATGGAAGGGGTGATTAGAGAAAAAGTCCGCAGCATTAACGCGGTTCTGAGTATTAGCATACTCAGAGATTTTAGGAACAACCAGTTCACTCTCGCCACTATCAATTACCGACAATTTCATCTGCACAAATACAGATTCCAGAGAAGCCTTGTCTTTTTGTCTGGTATGAAAAAGAGATGCCGTGGTCTGCCCACCGTTTACAATCTGTAAATCCTTTATTCTAACCAACTCTAATCCAGCGTCAGTGTGACGGGTCTCAACCTCTTGAGCAGTTGCGGTAATACCATTGTTATACGCGAAGAACATCTGAGGCTCATTCAGGATAGTACTCCTGATTCCTTTGTTCACATTACCCCGAGCCTGTAAGAAGCATCTGACATTCTGCTCAAGCAGGCGTGAACCGTGTTTCTCATATAAAGATGCAAGAATTGTAGCGGGTACGACAATAAGATATGACTGATAGCTCTGAGAACCAAGATGCGCAGGGAGGCAGGAAACACCCTGACCAAACTCTTCTATAAACTCGATATCAAGCGCTTCCTTATGTCCTCTTGAACTCTTTTGTCTGTGCAGTCTTGAGATATCCCAAATATGAAAGGATGCCTGAGTTCCAGCTACATTATCGTCATCAAGTGCCTGCAGACCTCCACTAAGAGCCCTTTCAGAAAGAAGGTAGAAATTAACTTTGCGAATTGACCCAGCACGATCCACTATTTGTCTCGCCAAACCATACTCAGGGGCAGTATCCTCTAAATCAAGGTAAAGGTTTTTTAATTTCGCAGCTTCAAAAAAATTTCTGACTCTTTTAAATATGACATCAACATTGGTTTTCGTTAGGGATAATAACTCGGTTTGTGATTCGTAATCTGCAATAAATAAATCAAGGTTACCCTCGTCATCAAACCAATAACCATCGACCCGCATTCCTCTCTGGGCTCGATAGTGACAGATCTCATAACCTTCAACAAATCCTGTATCTGTCAGCTCACCGGCAACTGCCTCGACAAATTGAAACAACTGAAAGCTCTCATTAGCTTCCGCGCCGGCCAAAAGTTCCTGTCGGAAATCATGAAAAAACTCATCGACAGTTTGCTCCATATTACTCTCCCCAAATCTGGCTATGCCTGCATTCAAACGATGCAATATTTTCTAATTTAATCTCGTAGCGGACCTTTGTGATGCCTGCGGGAAGCTTCGATCTAACCAATCGAGGAAAGTCATCCGTCAGATCAAACGTCATTTCTGAAGAAGTAAGGAAGCCAGGCAAGTCATAAAAATCAATTGGAATATACCCTGCTTTTGCTATCTTCTCAGAAAAAACAGTCACCGCAATCGGGTCTGTCAGGCTATCATCAATCTCTGTCACCAGTTGATTCAAAGAAACAGCCTGGTCAGATTGAGATACATCTGTCAGTCTGTAAACTTTAAGAAAGAGTCTGTCATTTAAGCCTTCCAACTGATCTTCCGAGGAAATCGCAAGTGAGTTTCGTTCTCGACCAGAGAGTGACTTAACCTCTACAGCCACATTATCAAACACAAAATCCTGATGTGCTGATTCCGGACCTTGCCAAGCTTCGCAAGAGAAAAGCTCTGGATAGCCTTTTTCCAGCATCGCCTTGAGAAAAAGCAGCTCAGCAAACAATCCCCTGATTTCTTCCGGAGATAATACTTTACTGCCTGCGCCGGCTAGAAATTTCTTCCAGCGCTTGATTTGGGCCAAGGCTACTGAAAGGCCTGTCGCCGAATCTGTAATACCACTGACAGCCTTAATAAGCGTTTTACAAAGTTGGAAAAATAAATCCTCGTCAACTTGTCTTTCAAGAGTAATAATCAGCCCCTGATTTTTCTTTGCCCCGGTAACAGAAAAATCAATCTTAAGTCCCTTTACCTCGACGATATTTTTCTTAAAAATATCAACATGGTCTCCTTCTAGCTCGACGATAAAAACGCTTTGACCAAAGCTGTCTTTACCCCAATAGAGTGGAATATCACCACTGGCTCTAACCTGACGGACACTCAAATCGGTTTTAGGTGTCTTGATATTCTCCCAGGGAGTCTTATTACTCATCATCATCCTCTTCAGGCAAATCATGCGATCCGCCTTTCAAGTTAGTCAGCCAGACTGAATTTGCAACAACTTCAACCCCTTCGGAATAGTCTCCATCGGGATAACTGATGCCAAAAGCCGGAGTATTTTTTTGTTGATCTTCGCCATCCCCAAGATCAAGCGAATGAATCATCAGCAGGGGCTTTTTACGAACCTGTCTGTAATGGAAATCAGATGGATTCTTGCCACTGTCCTCAGCATGGATATGAGCTTGGCTTACCTGTTCTTTACTAAGACCAATTTTTTCATCTGCCCTACTGGCAACTCTATCTTTGCTCAGACGCCAGCTTTTTTCCTTGATTGTTGCGCTCGCCCTTATCTGCGGAACCAGCTCAAATTGATTCCGTTTTACACTTTGTTTTGGAGATATCAGTAATACGTCAGCCTTAGGATATAAGTTAGAGATAGATCTCAAATAAGCAATAGCTGCAGACTTCCTGTCAACAAAGTCGGGATGAACTCGAAAACGAGAGAGAAAACTGTCAACCTCACGAGTATCAACATCTCGCAAAATAAAACCCTTATTTGTAGACTCTAAAACGTGAGCTCCCAATCCAAACCCTGAGCTCCAGCATTCCTTTACAAGATCGTTATTGTCAGTATTTATACTCTTGTCTAAAGAAAGAATAAAACTCTCAACAATTTTTCCGCTAAAATTCTGTCTAATCTTCACCTTCTCCCCATCACGCATTTTATTCATAGCCGTAACGGAAAGCTGATCGGGGTGTGATTTCACGTATAAGCCAAATTTTCGCGGGCTTAGATTATCTTGCCGCATCTGCTTTATCTGCTCTCGCAAATCGTCAGCCGACTGTGCAATATGGCCATACCAATTAATAGAATCCTGAGAGAGATGCACTCGACACAGATCCTCAAAACCGGGACGGTAGCCAAACCAGCGGCCCATTTGCATTAACGTGTCATACATTCTTGTGTTACGGTACATATAGCTTACGCAAAGCCCCTCAATCGTGAGACCCCGAGACAAACTTAAACCGCCAACCGCAATAGCTGTCAGCGAACCGCCTTCATCAGAATACTTTTTATAATCCAGCGTCTCATCAGACTTGCTGTTTACCACAAATGTACGAATGCTATCCAAGGCTTTATAAAGCTCAACTTTGACCTCAACCCAAGTAAAACCACAGTCACTGAATTGATAATCAAACTCCTGCTTTAAACTTATCATCTGGCTGTTTTTCTGAGATGTAGATTCCGGCATCTCATAATTTGCTTTGACGGCCTCCCTAAGCTTCTTCAGGTCCATGTTGATAAAAGTTCTTACAGAATTTTGCACATCAACAAACCTGGAGACATTGACCATCATCGAGCAATGCTTATTAGCCTGCCCTCCCAAAGAGCGCATTGCCTTAACCAGCACAAACTGACGAATTGCCTTGTATAAAGAATCAGGGAGATCAACTAACTCCAGGTCTTTTTTATGCTTGAAAGGAATATAGTTCTCAGCGTCATCAATCGATTCCAAAATACGATCCGACGTATCATCGTCAAGGAATACTTTATCTGGGCCAAAATAGGTTGTTGGTGGATCAAGACTGTAGATAAAATCTCTAGGGAATAATTCATCATCAATCTCAGAGTTGATGAAGATATTTGCAAATGGTGTCGCGGTGTAACCCACATAACAGGATTTATCAAAAAGCCCGAGAATCTCACGAATTTTTGCATTGGTCTTGGTTGGATCCAAGTCTTCTTTATTAGTATTAATCGATGCATTGTCTGCTTCATCATCGATCATTAACATAGGTACATCAGAAATCTGACCATTACCCTCGGCGTTTAAATCTTTCAGCCAGTCGAAGAGAGAATTTAACGTAGATACATTTTTTTTGATAACAAGAATAACCGGTTTACTAAAGTCATTTATACGCCAGCCACTTGCTTTAGCAGTAGCATTTTTAAAATCATCATAGATTGTGGTCAAAGGAACAGGGTGAGGATAACCTCTGTAGCCCACACCAATAATATCCCGCTTCTCAGGATCGCTGGAACGGCCGATAAAGCCCTCATCCACACGTTCCTGAGTCTGTTTTCTCAGGTTATTGTGTATACCTGCTATAACAACGATAAACTTATAGCCTGCATCCGCCGCTTTTGCGGTAAGGCCAAGGTAATTTGCAGTCTTGCCAGACTGAACATGGCCGATGACCAATCCTCTGCGATCCCACTTACCCTCAGAAAGTGGATTCTGGAGATGTCCCAGTATTTTGGTACCCACATCACTTAAAGACTGGACAACATTTGGTGCCCACTTTTCACTCTTTAAAAACTTTTCATAGGCATCAGAATAAAACCAATTAAGATTATCCCTTTTGAATACCCAATCTTGATCGTGGTCAGCTTCCGTATCCACTAGCGAAACGCCAAGGCCCATTTTCGAATCAATCGAATACATAGCCTCCTGAACTGGATTATCAAGAGATCCCTGATAATTAAAAACAAGACTAAGTTGCTTTGCCTTTTCCTCCACCTCTTCCCTTGTCAACGTATATTCAAGAGTTGCAATCGCCGAAATAAGAGAACTGGTAAAATTCTTCTCTGCATTCATCTCACCCTTACCCTGGCTCATTCACAGCCTCCTGTAAGTAATCTTCCACGATGTTCATATGCGTATCAAAAATGCGACTTGAAATGATGACCTCTCTAAACTTATCCACATCGACCTCGTTCTGACCAAACAAAATCTCTTGCAACTGCTCTAGCCTCTGAATAACTGCGGCACTATCCAGAGGAATTGGCTGAAAATCCCTAGGTGCCGAAGAGTAATCGGAGTAAATCATTTCAACCGGGATTGAAGCGGATACGATATCCAAGTAGCCAAGCAAACTCCTGTATTGCTTATCGGACATGGCTTCTTTAAGTGACGCCAAAACTGGATGTGTCCGGTTAATAGCAAAACGAATATTTCCATTATCAGCATAACGCTCCCAAACCGGTGCTGATATTTCCTGAAAAAGCTTTTGGCCTCGCTGACGATGAACACGAGTGCTCGTGGAAGTGATTTTTGCTATCACCTGCCGCAAGCGGTCCCTGACATCCTGTGGGGGACGAGCTCGGGATTTTTTGATATCAATTGTCCAGCTCTCATCAAGCGCATTAGGGAAATCGATTTGAACTCTGGCGAGCTTAGTCGCTTCCCCTTTAGGCACAAGCCTGAACCAGTCACCCCAAGCCATAAGTCTCCCATTGCGGTAAACATAAGCTCCCTGATTAGAGATAAAACTGCTCCGAGTTTCATAAAATTCATAGTCTTTAGCAGAGAGTTTACTGTGGTGAGGCAGTATGTAAGGTTGAATCAACACATCCTTGCCATCAACACTGACAATCTCTTTAGGCAGAACCTGAGTAGCTTTGTTGCTTTTGCAAAATGGATCAAACACGGTTACTGGGTGGCCATTAATCCGGATAGTAATCTTTTTATACTGTTTGACATCTCCCGACAGAAATCGATGAAAAACCAGCCCAAGATGTTTTTCAACAAGATCAAGTTTTTCGTTAACAACCTCATCTCTCTTACTGCCCTCCTGGTCCTCAAACAACCGATCCAGCTTTCTCCAGATTACTAAAGTACCCGTAGGTGAAAGCTGATCAATGTAAGGCAGCTGCTGAATATCCTGCTGATCCAGAATAGACAGAATCCAGTCATCCTCTTCACTGACCAGATCAAGGTCCCACTCAGCCCCGGCGATTTTGGATTGCTTAGAAGTTACAACAGTCAACTGGCGACACTGGGAAAATGAAGCAGTTTTAAGACCCAGGCCAAAGCGCCCAAGATCTGTCTCAGCGCGCTGGTGCTTGGGGTTAGCCGCTCCGTGCTTCATTGCCGCAAGAAGCTCAGCCTCATCCATTGCCTGACCATTGTCACTTATCAATAGAGTGGGACTGTCCTTAGACAAATCACAAACAATATCAATCTCAGTCGAGCCCGCTGCAATGCTGTTATCAACGATATCTGCGATAGCAGTTGCAAGTGAATACCCTAGGTCTCGCATAGATTCAGATAACGAAGAAGCGCTTGGAGGTAAACGGTGTGGAGTAGCCATTAATGATATCCCTGCAGGTATTCTGTAACCTGGTCGATGACTTTATTTGGGGCCCGCTTCAATTCACATTCCCAGACTGTTATAACAGCCCAGCCCGAATTCCTGAGTTCTTGTTCGTTGCGTTTGTCGCGAGCAATAGTCTTTTCAAATTTGTCTTCCCAAAATGCCTCACGAGATTTAGGCATATACGCGAATTGGCAGCCGTTGTGACGATGCCAGAAACACCCATTAACGAAGATAGCGGATCTATATCGGGGGAAGACCAGGTCCGGCTTACCCGGCAAGGTCTTAACATGCAACTTATAGCGAGAACCAGTCCGATGCAGCATCGATCGCAGCAACAGCTCAGGCTGAGTATCTTTACTCTTTATTTGCGACATATTCCAGTTTCTGTGTTCCTTACTCAGCATGTCCATACCTATTTCTCCGACATCCTGTCCAGAACATCTTTCACAATCCCCGCAATCTGCATGGACAGGTATGGCGGTACCGCGTTGCCAACCTGGTGATACTGCGAGGTTCTGGGGCCTTCAAAATGATAATTATCTGGAAAAGTCTGCAATCTGGCTGCCTCTCGCACCGAAAGGCTTCTGCATTGGGCAGGATCATAATGAATAAAATAATGCCCGTCCTTTGAAATATGCGATGTCACCGTAGTACTTACCCGGGACTTTACCTGCACCCGAAACCGGTCAGAAAACATTTTCCCAGCGCGGCCTGCGCCTACATTTTTATGAGCCGGCAGCAACTCTTCGGGAAACTCGGCCAGCTTGGGCGAAACTGAAAGTGCCTCACCATATGCTGCCGCAAACTGATATCGATGCAGATCAGTTTCCATATGTGACCGGGCTTCATGCGCCAGCAGCACCTTCAAACGATCATCGCAATACCACGAGCGCATAGCAGACGGACGCTTATACAGCCTGGATGACCTTTTAAAGTCAGCATCTGCACCTTCCTTCAATGCTGATTCAAGTATCTTTTTCAATTGCCCATCTAACAGCTTATCGGATAAAGACCAATTGGTTTTAGTAACAGAGGCCACAACCTGCCTCCAAAGCTCTGCTGAATCGCTCTGGCGAGACACGCCGCTGCGGATTTTTGGCAGGCCGCCGATTATTTGATGAACTGTGGGCGGTTTTTTCTTTTTCAGAGTCCCCGGGACTACATCAATATCTGAGCGTATACCTAATATAAACATTCGGTGGCGAGCCTGAGGAACCCCATACTCTTCAGCCCTGACAACAAACCGTTTGCGATCAGCTGCACCTTGGACCTCGCCCTTTTCACACAAAGAATAAAGCCGGTAGTGCAATCCAGCATTGCCCTCGCCTATCGCTTCAATCGGGTTGCTGAGATCCGCCATAATTTTGTCGATCACAAACTCACCCTTGTTCTTCGCCGATAGCAAACCTTTAACATTTTCCATAACGAAAACGGGCGGCTGGTGATCAACAATGATTTTTAAATATTCTTTGTAGAGAAAATGACGTTCATCTTGTTCGAACTCCGGATTGCTCATCATCCTCGAGCGGCCGACCAGACTGTATGCCTGGCAAGGGGGGCCTCCAATCAGAGCCCACTTATTTGCATCTCTTAAGCGATCCTCAATCAGTCCTTTAATATGATCATGATTATCTGGCCCGAGAGAAAGTCTCAAGGCACTCATTTCCGCATGAGCCCATTGATCAGGGTGTTTATCTCTTAGCACCTGTTTTGTAATGCGCCCCTCAAGATATGCATAATAATCGTCAGGGACCTCACCTGGATCAAATGCTTTGAGGAAATGCCTGAGAAGGAGTGTTTGATGAGAGAACTCGTCGCGCTCAATAGCCGCTACGGATTTGAAGCAAGAGCGATTATCACCATCCTTACACATCGCAAAACCCTCACCCAAGCCACCAGGGCCGGCAAAAAGGTCAACCAGTGGATATTTCAGTAAATCTTCTTTCACACTGCTTATCCTTCAAATGCTTTATAAATCAAAAACAACCGCTCGCTCCCAAATAAAATTATTTAATACAATCGAGATGCTCTAAAATCAAGGCGCCGACCACTGTACGACAATAGAGGGCATTATATCTCACACTTTAGGAGGCTATAAGTTTTTTCATTCGTTAATGGATAGCACTATTATATATTGGAGCCTTAATGTCCATAGTTCATGACTGCAGTATTACCGCATGACGACGACGGCTATAACCACATCTGCGTTAAGATCAGAGCCCGCTTCGAAATGCCCGGCTGTTCGGGTAACCAATGCCTCGTATTAGCCTTTGCCTCCGTGCTTTCCGCCTTACCCCATAACTACCCCAAGCAATTGATAGCCTGCCCTATGTCAGCCTGACCTTAAGGGATATTAAAAAGAGGGGTATTAGCGGCGATATTAAAGGGGCTGGCTGCCAGTTGGGGTATAAGCTCTGCGGATATTGAGGTGTTTAATAAGCTACTGGCGAAAGGCACCCAGGTGTTAAATACAGAAACCTAAAAGAAAAGCACATTGGCGCACCGGGGCTGAGCAGTCGGTGGGCCAACGTTAAAGATATGAATAGCAAGGCCTAAAAGCATCGCCAGCTGCGCCCGCCTGCCCCGTTGGTTTAACCCCTGTTAAATGTCATACTCCCCACAGAACTAACAACCGACACCTATCGAGCGTATGGAATTCGTCGATATAGAACCAACCCTAGAAAACTACTGGCGCAGTATCATCCTTTTTGGAAGGAACTCGGCCTCCTATAAATTCGCCTTGGCAAAATCATTAATCGATTTGGCTCAATCACCCACTGACCTTATAGGACTGGACGAGCTGGCAGAGCCATTTTCTCGGCATCTGTGTGAGCACCTGAGTCATATAGACAAACAGGGAACCGCCCCAGACAGCAACTTTCTGAAAGCGTGCAGAGAATATAACGCCGGTCAACGATCAAAAGATCAGCTAATATCAGCAACAACCCAGCTAGGGTTCACCAATGTCATTGATGCCTTTCATAATGTAAACAATGCTGACCTGCCCATAAAATTCTTTGTCGATGAGCGCAAAGCCTCAAAAGGGATACGACTAACAGAAGACTTTTTTAAGCTGGTCGAACGACCCACATCATCCGATCTGGGGATTGAAACCGAATCCCGTTGGCGCCTTGTAGAGACGGCATGGAACCTGAATATATCCCATCAATTAATCACCGTGCATGCCGACAATGAAGGAACAAATCTCTTCACTCATCTAGACAATAAACGCATTGGCATTACCAGCAGTCGCGATGCCTTAAACGGCTACCAGAAAAGTCGCTGTTTTTACTGCTTCGATCAGGTAAGTGTTACGCCGGGCAGTAACCAACTGGCAGACGTTGACCATTTCTTCCCGCATATCTTAAAAAGCCATCAGGCATTTAAGAATATCGATGGCGTCTGGAATCTTGTTTTAGCTTGCAAAGAATGCAACCGAGGCGAAAATGGCAAGTTCGCCAAACTGCCTGACCTAACACTATTGAGCAGACTGCAAAAACGTAATGAATACCTTATTACCAGCCACCACCCACTGCGGGAAACACTGATGCAACAGACCGGCACAAAAGTCACACAGCGAACAGCTTTCTTGCAAGCCAGTTATAACAATGCCAAAGCGCAATTGATTCACAACTGGAAGCCAGAACCCAAAAATGATCCTCAGTTCTGACCTATGAAGAACTATTACAACGACAATGCAAAAGCGTTTTTCGAGGCAACGGTTGATGTTGATATGACACCTTTGTATCAACGATTTCTGCCGCTGCTACCCCCCAATGCCTCCATCTTAGATGCCGGCTGCGGCTCCGGCCGCGACTCACTGCATTTTATAAAACAGGGCTACAGGGTGACCGCCATCGATGCATCACAGCCTCTGTGTGACATGGCCACTGAACTACTAGGCCAGAATGTGGCTTGCATGGATTTTGATTCTATAGGTTGGAAATGTGAATTTGATGGCATCTGGGCTTGCGCCTCATTACTGCATGTCGAGCGCGGCAAACTCAACGCAACAATTCAGTTAATCAGCGATGCGCTAAACCCCTCGGGGGCTCTCTATGCCTCATTTAAATATGGCAGCACCGAGCGCACTAAGGATGGGCGCACCTTCACCGATATGGATGAGCATCTGATTGAAATGCTTTTTGAAAATGTCAGCGGAATAACATTAGAGGAAATGTGGGTGACTGAGGATCGCAGAGTCACAAATGAAAACAAATGGATTAATATTTTGGCTCGCAAAAACCTAAAGCCATAGTTCAAAATATAATGAGGTAAAAAGCTTCAGAAATCAGCCCGAGGGGCTATCTCTAAGTTCAGGGTGCGACACCCTACCTATACATCCTCAGTTAGCACAACCCTGCGCGTCACCGCAGATTTAGCTATGCGTATAAAACCAGAGCCCTGAGCAGACCCCTCACTTTCAACATCACCCAGATTAGGCGCCAGCATCAACACCTTATCTGTTTCTGCCACTAACCAGCCCACAGACACACATTCAATCACTTCCATGCGCGGCATATTATCCAGAAACATCCAAGCGGCAACAGGCTGTGCGCTATCAATCCATTCGACTAGTATGGGGTTATCATTATTGGGCATTGTTTTGTTTCGAGAGGTTGGTTTTGCGGCGTTTAGGGGATTCCAACAAAGCCATGGCCTTTTTTACGAACTTCTCCGCCTGGGCAGCGCCACTATAATAAATCTTCTGGCCGGCACTATTCGTCAAAGCATCCAATTGCGCCATAATAGTCTCTGGAGTCTGCTCCTCTGGCGGCAGAGCAATGCCCTCAGTCTCATAGATCTGAGTACTGGCATAACCACCAGCCCCAGCACAGAGAATCAGACGGTTAGGCGAGTCTTTATGGCAAAGCGTTAGTAAACCTGCAGTTACTGCTTCAGGTGTCATTAGGTTCAATGCGTCCTCATCAATACCCAGATCCGTGGTCATACGGGTCGCCGCTGCAGGGGCCAAGGCATTAACTTTAATGCCATACTTCTGCCCTTCCAGCACCAATGTGTTCATAAAGCCCACCACCGCCATCTTGGCTGCGCCATAGTTAGACTGACCAAAGTTGCCATACAGTCCGCTGGAAGACGTGGTCATGACAATGCGCCCATACTCCTGCTCGCGCATAATTTCC
>Ga0115547_1001770_pt1 | contig 12521 bp, 12 predicted proteins | sample COGITO_mtgs_1004_3_FD_87185 | JGI IMG/M metagenome (GOLD analysis project Ga0115547, IMG submission 87185) | Pelagic marine microbial communities from North Sea - COGITO_mtgs_100420 | ecosystem: Environmental > Aquatic > Marine > Epipelagic | place: Germany:Helgoland, sampling site Kabeltonne...
AGACGCTGACCTTGACGGTAAGAGCTTTAACACGTTCATGCGTGAATCTCAGGTCTGGGCTTCTGTATATGGCGGCGTATGGCTAATGATTGACAAGCCAAAGTCTAACGCTGGCACACGAGCCGAGGAACTTGCTCAGGACATCAGGCCGTATGTAAACCTGTTTACCCCTGAGAACGTGTTTGACTGGAAGTACGAGCGTACTGCGTCTGGCAGGTTTAAGCTGGTCTATCTGAAGGTGCGTGAGTCTATCGAAGAAGTCACCGACACAGAGAAGGAAACGTACTACCGCATCTGGACTGAAGAAACTATTGAAAGCTGGAAGTCTCTTAACGAGGTCGATCAGTTTATTGAGACTGTACCCAATCCACTAGGCCGTATACCCGCTGTATTCGTCCCTGCTCAACGATCTGTTGTGAGGGGTATTGGTATCAGTGACCTGTCAGATGTCGCTTACATGCAAAAAGCCATTTATCAGGAGCTGTCTGAGATTGAACAACTGATTCGTATATCGAACCACCCTACTCTGGTTAAGACCTACAGCACCGATGCAAGTGCAGGGGCTGGTTCTGTTATCAATATGCCTGACGATCTTGATGGCAATATGAAGCCTTACCAGATGCAGCCAAGCGGTCAGAACTTGGACGCTGTACGGGCTGCTATTGATGATAAGGTTCAGTCTATTAACCGTATGTCTCACATGGGTGCTGTTCGCGGAACTACCGCTCTTACGCAATCAGGCGTAGCTATGCAGACAGAGTTCCAGATGCTGAACGCGAAGCTATCTGAGAAGGCTGACATCCTAGAGCTTGCTGAAGAACAGTTGTGGGAGTTGTTTTGCTTATGGCAGAACGTGAAGCCTGACGTTGAGGTATTCTACCCCGACTCGTTTGACCTTCGAGACTATGACAAGGAGCTTACCTTCTTGCAGTCTATGCGATCATCTGGGGTTAAGTCTGTCACCTTGATGCAAGAGATTGACAAGCAGATTGCTGACCTTGCGCTTGATGATGAGGCGCTGGCAAAGGCTCACGCTGAGATTGAGGCAAGCACTACAGTTCTTGGCGACTTTACAGATAATGAAACAGCACTTGGCACGTTTTAATGGCTGAAGATACCGATCAGCTTAGGGCTTTAATTGCTAAGGCTGAAAGCCATCAGGCAAGGCTGGCGGCTGCCCTTGTTAAGCTGGAAAACCGAATCATTGATCTGCTTGCCGAGGCTCCGTTGAAAGACGGGGCTTTGTTCGATTTAGAGTGGGCGATACAAGCAAGGGCGCAATTAAGGTCTGCCATTCAGGAAGAATACCTGACAGCAGTAGACGGTATGATTCGTGAATACAAAGGAGTTGCCAATGAGATCGCCAAGATGCTTTCAACCTATGGCGATTTTGCTAAGTTAGATCAGTCAGTGATTGCCCAGTTGCAGAGCCTCACGTTTAAAGGCTTTGAGAACCTTGGGCAAGAATATCTTGATGTCATAGCTAAGGCTGTATACGACAACACCCTGACAGGCGTTTCATTCTCTGCTGGTGTTCAAAGCATTAGGAATGCCGTTAGCGGTGATCTGGGGCGTTACGCCAGCCAACAACTGCACGATGCCCTGCTTCAGTTTGACCGCTCAATCAATACAAAGATCGCATTAGAGAGTGGCGCGACTAGCTTTAAATATCACGGGCCAGACGATGAAGCCACTAGGGAGTTCTGTTCTAGGCATGTGGGCAAGACATACACGATTGATGAGATTACCGATATTTGGCAAGGCGAATGGGCTGGCAAGATAGACAGCAACGCTTTCATCAGTGCTGGCGGTTATAACTGCCGACACAGGTTCAGGCCTGTTTTTGACCTTTAATGTTATAAGTCAAGATATATGATAAAATTTTAATTCACCACTACTCGTAAGAGGCACGTCACATGAGCGATGAAATCATGGAAACAGAAGTTGGTACTGAGGCAACGGCTACAGAATCTCAGGGTAAGATGTTTTCGCAATCAGAACTTGATCGAATTGTTGCAGACCGTATTGCACGAGAGCAGCGCAAGTTTGAGAAGCAATTATCTGGCATTGATATAAGCGAAGCCAGACAACTACTTCAAGACAAAGAAGCGGCTGAACTTGAGCGACAAAAGGAACGCGGCGATTTTGAATCTGTATTGAAGAAAACAGTAGAAAAGAAAGATCAGGAAATCAGTGCATACAAGAGCAAGCTGCAATCCACTTTAGTGGACGGTGCTTTATTAAGCGCGGCAAGTTCTAACAACGCTGTAAACCCTGAACAAGTATCTGCACTGTTGAGAAGCAACCTTCGTTTGTCTGATGATGGCAGCGTTGAGGTTCTTGACAGCAATGGCACACCACGGTATAACGACAGCGGAAATCTGTTGTCAACTGGTGAGCTGGTAGCAGAATTTTTGACGGCAAATCCTCACTTTGTTAGAGCCTCTCAAGGCGGTTCTGGCAGTCAAGGTAACGCTGGTGGCTCTACGCAGAAGTCTTTATCTGTGGCTGATATGGTAGCTAACTGGAACGATGGTGGCAAAGAAGCATTTGCTGCTATGAAAAAGAAAGCGCCTAAATAACCAATTTTACCCTAACTATTTAATTTGAGGATTTACTCATGGCTGCTACAACTTCAACTACTTTAGACGATCTATTTGTCAATATCATTGCTCAGGCGCGTTTCACCGCTGAAGAGCAATCCTTGATGATGGGCCTCGTTACCCAATACGACATCGGCGCACAAGCCGGTAAGACTATCCAAGTTCCTAAGTACCCAGCGATTGCTGCTGCTGGCCTAACTGAAGGTTCGGATATGAGTTCAACCGCTGTATCAACTAGCTCAGTATCTGTAGCTGTTGGTGAAGTGGGCGCACAGGTCATTCTGACTGATATGGCTGCATTCGGTGCAGGCAACCCAGCCGTTGAGCTTGGTACTGTTCTTGGTAACGCTATCGCTACCAAAATGGATACCGACCTTATCGCTCTGTTTGCTGGCTTCTCTGGCGCACTTGGTGCTGCTGGTCAAGAAATCACTGTTGCTGATCTGTTCAAGGCTGCTGCTACTCTGCGCGCTAACAAGGTGACTGGCGTTATCAATGCCGTTGTACACCCTTACCAAGCGTATGCACTGAAAGCTAACCTGACCAACAGCTTCGCCAACCCTAACGGCGGCGATCTTCAGAACGAAGCAATGCGTAACGGCTATGTCGGCACTATCGCTGGCATCAATGTTTACGAATCAGCTAACGTACCTGTAGACGGTGCTGGTGATTCTGTTGGCGCAGTATTCGCCCCAGAAGCTCTTGCAATCGCTATGAAGCGTGACTTCAACATCGAGACTCAGCGTGACGCATCTTTGCGCGCATGGGAACTCAACGCTACTGCCATTTATGGTGTTGGCGAGTTGGACGATAGCTACGGCGTTAAGATGACTTTTGACTCCGTACTGTAAGTAAGAATAAGCCCACCTCTTTCGGGGGGTGGGTTTTTACTGAGGTATAACATGGCATTCTCAACTGATTCAGATTTGACGGACATCGTTCCCGACATTCTCACACTAGGCATTGCATCGTTCTCTGACGAACACGCTAAGGCGCAGTCAGATATTGAGCGAGAGATTCGCAATCGTTGGTGGGAAAAGCGCGGTATATCCGGCGAGCTAAATACAAGTTTATTGACTGAAGCGCAGTGGACTCGATCTGCTGTTTATTTGGTCTTATGGAAGTACGCACTGCCCCAGCTTACAAACTGGGTTGACGGTGATCGCTTTCAGAACATGATTGACTTCTATAAGTCACGATATGGCGAAGAACTAGAAGCCGTATTCCAAGACGGTGTAGAGTACGATGCAGACGATGATAATGTGATTGATGACGGCGAGAAAGCTGCGGTTAATCATGGCAGGCTGGTTAGATAAATGGAAATCAGTGTTGGCTCAAACGCTAAAGAGATTGCCAAGCGGTTAGGCAAGAAAGGCAAAGAGCTATCGGCCAGCGTTAAGATGGCATTATCTATAACGGCTCAGGTCGGCGTTAGTATTATTGAAGATCGTACCAGTCAATCGCAAGGCTATAAGGACGGTGCTTTTAAGCCATATTCTGATGCTTATAGGTTGTTCCGATCTAAAAAGAAAAGAGGCACTAAGCCAGACTTACAGTTCACTGGTCAGATGCTTGGCTCGATGACAACCAAGGCTAACGGGAAGCAGGCTGAGATATTCTTCAGCAGAGCTACAGAATCTAAGAAGGCCGCGATGAATAACAAGACGCGCCCTTTCTTTGGGTTTAGTCGCAAAGAGCAGCAGAGATTAAGCGAAGTATTTTTTAAGGCGTTGAAATGAGTGTTCGAGAAAACATAGCAAACAACATCGTGGCAACGCTTCAAGCGGTTACTTCGCCGGTGACGATTAAGTACGTTACCCGCGAGCCGTTTGATTTTAACAAGCTATCTAACGCGCAGTATCCGGCCATCTTGGTTCGTAGTGCTGGCGAAGATAGAGAAGATTCTAGTCTGGGCGGTTCGATCACTCAGCGCATGGCGACCATCAATTATGAATTAGTTTGTTTTGTAAAAGCCGGAGTTATTGACACGGCAAGAAACATTATAATTGAAGCCATTGAAGAAGGTCTTGATGTAGACAGGAAGCGTGGCGGCAATGCGCTAGATACGCAGATAACAAGCATCGAGATTGATGAAGGTTCTATCGACCCCATTGGTGGGGTTATAATGACAGTTCGCGTTCTGTATCAATACACACGCGGCACAACTTAATTTTAAACAGAGGTAATTCAAAATGGCAACAACTACAGGTTCAAGCGGAGTAGTAAAGATTGCGGCGGCAGGTGGTTCTGTTGCTGTTGTAGGCGAAGTTCGCTCATTCACTTTTGACGGTTCAGCCGACACGATTGAAAGCAGCGTAATGGGTGATTCAGTTCGTAGCTATAAAGCTGGACTGAAAACCAATACTTTGTCTTTTGATGTTTATTGGGATAAAGCAGACGCACAGCATTTAATTCTTGATGAGCGCGCATCTATTGACTTCTCTCTATACCCCACTGGCACAGGCTCAGGCGAAGTGTTCCTGTCTGGCTCTGGCGTAGTAACAAGCCGTTCAATCACTGCATCTTTTGATGGCATGGTTGAGGCGAGCTTCTCAGTACAGTGCAGCGGAGCAGTAACAGAAACCACAGTACCATAAGGGGCAAAATATGGGGTTAGCAAAAGAGCTACGAAATAGAAGAAAGATCAACGCACGAGAAGTAATCGTCCCTGCATGGGGTGACGATTCTGGCGCTTTTAAGATGTATTGCAGACCAATTACCTGCTACGACTTAGATCAGCTACAGAAGAAGCACCCTGACTTTCTTCAAAACACTACAATCGGCGCAATGGTTGATTTGATTTGCATGAAGGCAGAAGATGAAAGCGGCTCCAAGCTGTTTACGTCTGCTGAAGATCGAATCGACTTAATGGGTGAAGAAACGAATGTAATCTCTGAGATTGCTAATCAGATGTTTGCTCAGATTGAGTCCGTTGAGGTGGCTGCAAAAAACTAAAAGCCGATCCGTTAAGAATGAACTTATTATCCTTGGCTGATCGGCTGCACATAACAATTGAAGAAGCAGAAGAAATGCCGCTCAATCACTTCTATGAGTGGGTGGCTTACTTCCAGATAATGAGCGAATCTAATGGCTGAAAATGTAAACATTGTTATTAAGGCGTTTGACAAGACTAAGCCTGCCTTCAATGGCGTAACGAAAGCACTCTCTGGGATAACTTCTGCCGTATTCAGTATGCGCTCTGCCCTAGTTGTTCTTGGCGGTGCCGCTGGCTTTGGCTACATGGTCAAGGCATCTATTGATGCAACGGACACCTTAAAGAAAACCGCTGACAAGATTGGTACAACCACTGAAGCCCTTAGTGCTTTACGTTATGCTGCTGAAATATCGGGCGTAGCAACAAACACGCTTGACATGGCTATGCAACGATTCACTAGGCGAACGGCTGAAGCTGCAAAAGGTACGGGCGAAGCTAAGTCTGCGCTTAAAGAACTTGGCATTGATGCCAGAAAACTCCAACGACTTTCACTTGATCAGCAGATGCTTGTGCTGTCTGACGCATTCTCTGGCGTTGGCAGTGAGGCCGACAAGGTTCGCTTAGCGTTTAAACTGTTTGACTCTGAGGGTGTTGCCCTTGTAAACACCCTATCGCTTGGCTCCAAAGGTCTTGAGGACTTATTCGGTCGCGCTAAGGCTTTGGGCATTGTTATGTCTGGCAATGCTGCTGGCGGCGTTGAGAAAGCGAAAGATGCACTGCACGATTTATTCTCTGTTGGTAAAGGTTTAAGAGATCAATTTGTTGCTGGATTAGCTCCCGCAATTGAAGAAATTGTTAATAAACTTACAAACTTTGTTATAAGAACTTCTGATGCTAAAGACGGCATGGAAAATCTTGCACGATCTATGGCGGTAAGTTTTTTAGAATCTATCAGAAGCACTTTAGGGGCGTTAGATAGATTTGCAGAAGGTCTAGATACAGTAATCAATAAGGCTCATTCTTTCTTTGTCGGCTTTGAGACTAGGGCTATTGAAAGTCAAATGAAAGGAATCGCCAAAGAAATGGGAGAGCTTGGCGAGCAAATAGCGCACATGGAAGATGGGGGCATCCCAAGCATTTGGGAGTTTATTACAGATGGCGGGTTAAAAGCTCAAAAAGCAGATATACAAAGGCTGGGTGCTCAATATGTAGAATTGTATGGACAACTTCAAGCTGCATCAAAAGTAAACGCAGAGTTTGGCAGTAGTCTTGGCAACATTATTGATATGCAAGCCACTAACACTTTCTTTGATGATCTTCTTGTAACTATTCAAAAGCTGGGTGAAGCTGGCCCTGCTGTGCTTAATCCTGTAGTTGACTCGTTAAGCGACTTACAAATTGGCTTTAAGAATTGGCATGATTCGTTACCAAGCCTTCAAGAAAGCATACAGAGCCTTACCGCTCAAGGGCTGAACGGATTAACCGATGCACTGACCGCTGGTGTTACTGGCGCAGCTACTTTTGCCGATGCCATTAAGTCAATGGCTAAAAGCGTAGTAGACAGCCTGATTAAAATGCTGATTCAGAAGTACATTGTAGACGCTGCATTTAACTTGGTTACTGCTGGGTCTGGCGGTTATTCTGGCGGCATGGGCGACCCATTTGCAAGCAACTTTGGCGGCAAGGCAATTGGCGGCTCTGTTCAGCGAGGCCAGCCATACATGGTCGGAGAGCGTGGCACTGAGATGTTTATTCCTAATCAGAGCGGCTCTATTGTTCCAAACGATAGACTAGGCGGGGGTGGTAGCGTGGTGGTTAATCAGACCATTAACGTAAGCACAGGCGTACAGCAGACCGTTCGTGCCGAGATTGCTACCCTGATGCCACAGATCGCAAACGCTGCCAAAAGTGCCGTTGCTGATGCTAGAATGCGAGGCGGTAGTTACAGCAAGTCACTGGTAGGAGCATAAGATGCCGTTAGCATTCCCAAGCGTAGGAATACAAAGTTTAAACATGAGATTGCGGCGCGTTGTTGCCGTAGCTGAATCGCCGTTTACGTTAGATACACAAACGTACGCCCACCAAGGCGCAAGATGGGAGTGCGAGGTAACGCTGCCCCCATTAACCCATTCGGAAGCGCGAGCAATAGAGGCGTTTATTATTGGGCTCAAAGGTCGAGAAGGCACGTTCACGTTCGGCAATCCGCTGCACACTAGCTCTGCCACTGCTACCACCTCTGGCGTAACAACTATTCGCTCAGAGAGCTTGACTGCAACAGGTTCCGCCGTATCAGCAGGAGACTACTTCCAGCTTGGTGATTACCTGTATATGGTTACAGTTGGCAAGGCTTCAGGCTCCGGTACGATAGAGTTTCAACCACCACTAAGAGCGCAAGCTGCAAGCGGTTCAGTGTTAGACTTTACCCTGCCGAAAAGTTTGTGGCGTATGGCATCAAACGATATTGGCTGGTCAATAAGCACAGCGTCACACTATGGTTTTACACTAGCATTCACTGAGGCATTATGAGCAGAGCATTAAGTGCGGAAATGTTGGCGGTAGCAACTGCTGACATTGTACGGCCTATCTATCTTGTTAAGGCAGAGTTTGACTCAACCCCCCCTGAAGATAGAAACCTTTATCTTTGGTCTGGCTTTGGCGACCTTACCTTTAACGGCAAAAACTACTTAGGCGTTGGCAATCTTTTATCCATTAGTGCTGTTGATGAGTCAACCGACTTGACAGCAACTGGCGCGAGTATTGTTTTGTCTGGCATTCAATCCCCTTTACTTGCAATTGCTAGGGACGAAGATTACCAAGGCAGGCCAATCACCATTTACTTGGGCGCACTAGATGACACTGGCGACTTGATCGCAAGCCCTACAGTCTTGTTCAGCGGCTTTATGGACGTAATGACCATTAGCGAGGCTGGCGAGACTTCGACAATTAGCGTGACCGCTGAGAACAAGCTGATTGCCTTTGACCGCAGCTATGTACGGCGATACACAGCAGAAGATCAAAAGATTGATTACCCCAACGACATGGGCTTTGAGTTTGTTGCTAAGATTGCAGACCAAGAGATCATCTGGGGTAGAGCAAGCCCTGCATCTGGACAAGGTGGCGGTTCTGGTGATGGTGATGGACGACCAAGAAGGAACAGCGTTTGATAACAATACAACACGAATGCCTAACTAACGTAAAAGAAGAAATTAAGCCTCTGCTTGAGATTCATTGGGAAATGGTCGCCCTGAATCAAGGCAAGATAAAACTAAACCCAGACTGGAAAGAATACGCCAAGCTCGATGCTGCTGGCATTCTCAAGATATTCACAGCGAGAAGTGATGGGCAGTTGGTAGGCTACTGCGTTCTTATCATTAGCAGTAGCATTCACTATAAAGACCATATCTTTGCAATCAATGATGTAACCTTTGTCCTGCCGGAATATAGGACAGGCGCAACAGGCTATAAACTGTTAAAATATGCCGAAGATCATTGTGACGAAAATGGCGTTTCGCTTATGATGGTCAACACAAAAGTGCATGTACCTTTTGATAATTTACTTATAGGTATGGGCTTTAATTTAATAGAGCGCATTTACTCCAAATGTTTTAAATAGGTGATGAAATGGCAGTAACAGCAGTAGCAGGTTTGATGTCGGCAGCAAGCGCAGGAATCGCTGCTGCTGCGGCGGGTACAGCGTTCACTATATTTGGTTTAACTGGGCTTGCCGCTTACGCCACTGCCTTTGCTATTGGTGCCGGACTTTCAATGGTATCAAGAGCATTGATGCCAACCCCAAGCCTTGGTCAAAACTTAGCTGGCCGATCTGTCACAGTTAGACAGCCAGACGTAACCCGCAAGATTGTCTACGGTCAAGCGCGTGTTGGCGGTGCTATTGTTTACTTAGTCTCTACTGGTTCTAAGAACGAATACCTACATTTGGTAATGACTGTCGCCGGACATGAGATCGAAAGTTTCGAGGAGATGTGGTTCAACGATGACAAGGTATGGGACAAGGACACAGGCTTTACTGATGACTATGGGGATTATGTTTTATTCAACAGATACCTTGGTAATCAAACTACCGTAGACCCTGACCTTGACCTTGCATCTGCACAATGGACTTCAGCCCACGTTTTGAATGGCGTAGCTTACGCTATGGTGCGTTTAAAATATGACGTAGACCAATTTGCACAAGGCTTGCCGAACATTTCTTTTGTGATTAAAGGGAAGAAGGTTTACAACCCTATCACAGACGTTACAGAATGGACTCAGAACCCTGCCTTATGCGTTTACGACTACTTACTTGACTCACGCTACGGTCTTGCAGAAAGCTCCTCAAACGTCAATCTAGCAGCCTTAACAAGTGCTGTTAATCTTTGTGATCAATTGGTTGCTGAGAGCGATAATCAAATACGCTACACATTAGATGGTGTAGTAGATTCAGCGAATAGCAGAAAAGAAAACATTGAGTCTATGCTTTCAGCGATGGGCGGTTCTTTGGTCTATTCAGGCGGCCAGTATTTTATATCCGGCTCCTCTTATGTTGCGCCCACAATTACCATTGACGAGTCTGTAATGGTTGGGGCAATCACTGTTTCAACTAAGAAATCAAGACGCGAGCTTTATAACGGCGTTAAGGGCGTATTCTTAAACGCTGAAGAAAACTATACCGTATCTGATTACCCTGCACAGATTAGCAGTGATTACGCAATTGCCGATGGCGACCCTGTTTACTTAGATATGGGATTGGCATTCACGACCAACCAAGTACGAGCGCAGCGGTTGGCAAAACTTGCCCTGCTAAAGTCACGCCAGCAAACAACTATCAACGTCCCCTGTAACCTTGCCGCTTTAAAGTTCAAGGCTGGCGACAATATCAACGTCACAAATACAAGGCTCGGTTGGACTAATAAGCCATTCCAAATTCTTGGCTACACCTTAAACGCTGATAGTGATGGCAGCATTGTTGTTGATGTATCTGCAATTGAAACAAGCCCAGAACTGTACGACTGGCAATCAAGTGACGAGAAAGATTACCTGTCTGCTGGTGAGGTTTATATCTATGACGGCAAGACTACAGTTGCCCCTAGTTCTGTAACCGCAACCCCGTACACGTTCCTCGCTGCTGATGGCACTGTTGAGTCAGGCTTAGACGTTTCGTTCCCTGAATCAAATGATGCTTTTGTCGAGCATTACAGAGTTGAGTGGAGAACTGGTGCTGAAGATTGGCAGTCAATAACCACTAAACTTACCAGCGTTCAGATAGCAAACTTAGAAAGCAACGTGCTTTATGATGTAAGGGTAATCGCTGTTAACCAATTAAAAGTTGACAGTGCGCCAACATACACTACAGCTACCACAGCAGTTGACGTTACACCCCCTGCATTGCCGTCTAACCTTTCTGCCGTTGGTGGATTAAAGCAGATCGTAGTTACATGGGATAACCCTGCCGATACAGACTTTAAGCATGTGCAGGTATTCGCTCATACTAGCAACTCAATACCCGCCACCCCTGTCGCCCTAGTGGACAGTGAATCTTTTGTGCTTGGTAATTTAGCCGCTGGTAATGTTAGATACTTCTGGCTCAAGTCGGTTGACTTTACTGGTAATGTGTCTGCTGCCACGGCTTCAATAAGCGCAACAGTTGCTCAAGCTGCAACATCTGACATTCAAGACGAGGCTGTCACGTTTGACAAGATTGACGTTGACTCTATCTTTGCCAACACTGCCGTCATTAACTCGATCACATCGAACGCCCTTGATGTAGCTACCCTTAACGCCAATAACATTTCATCGACCACATCTTTAACTGTTGGCACGGGGAACAACGTAGGCGTTATATCTGGGGAAGATGCGACATACAGAATATGGGCAGGCCATGCCAGTTCAGCCTCTGCACCTTTTACGGTTCGGCAAGATGGTCATTTAAGCGCAACAGGCGCAGAGATAAACGGAAGCATCACGGCATCTACTCTTATCCTGTCTGATACTACTCAAGGATATAACCTTACCGCCCAAGCTGTTTACGGTGCATCAATTGGCCTTGCAGCTTTAAAGCCTGACGTATTAAATTATATTGACGAGGTTGCTGCTGAGTACAGCGGTAATGTTGCTGGCGACTATCAATTTGTTGATGCGACATTTGATAAGACCACGGCGATCAACACACCTATCGCCACCATCACTAACTTCAATCATGGCTACCGCGACCCTGTAATTCTGGTCACTGTAAACGCTAATTTCTTTTCGCCAAACACATACAGCGGAACAGACTTAGACGTTAGCTTTAAGGTTTACCGTAGACTAAGCTCTGGCGGTGCTTGGGAGCAGATTGATGTAGCTTTCACATTTACTGCTACTTGGCAATATCAGCCTCAAAACCCAGCCTTCACTAAGAACTTCTACAACTTAACTGGTTCTTACGAGAAGGAAGATGTCGGTCGAATCGACACCTTTAATTACGACTACAAGATCGAGATCACCAATTCGCCTGAGTTCCTTGAGCAGCTTGGCACTGTTGTTTTGAGCGCAAACGAGCAAGGCATTGCTGGGACTATTGACGCTGACACTCTTGGCGGCCAATTGCCATCTTATTACGCCTCTACTTCTTATGTAGCAATGGCTATTAGTGATCTGGTAGATAGCTCACCTGCTACGTTAGACACGCTCAACGAGCTTGCTGCTGCGTTAGGCGATGACCCTAACTTTGCAACTACGGTGTCGAATAGCATTGGTACAAAGTGGACTCAGGACAATACCAAGATTAGTAACTGGGACACCGCTTATGGCTGGGGTAATCATGCGAGTGCGGGGTATGTCGTAGGCAATACTTCTAACGCTATCAACTTGACTATTACTGGCGTGATGCAAGCCAACAACGGTTACAAGGTTGGGACAAGCACAGTAATAGACTCAAACCGTAACCTGACTAACATCGGCGACATTACTTCTTCTGGCAGAGTCAACCACACCTTATCCTCTTC
>Ga0115547_1001780_pt1 | contig 12459 bp, 15 predicted proteins | sample COGITO_mtgs_1004_3_FD_87185 | JGI IMG/M metagenome (GOLD analysis project Ga0115547, IMG submission 87185) | Pelagic marine microbial communities from North Sea - COGITO_mtgs_100420 | ecosystem: Environmental > Aquatic > Marine > Epipelagic | place: Germany:Helgoland, sampling site Kabeltonne...
ACCAAGGATTGACCGAAGGATTATCTAATTTATTGATTGCAAACATGAATAAATTATCGGTTTATGAGAGACCAGTCCATTGTACCGATATAAAACGAGAGACATTATACATTAAGGATCAGGATGGATGGGAAAAAGACCAGGATAAAACAAAAATGAAAGCGGCATTAAAAGACCTTACAAAAATACAATACCGTAATATGCAACAATGGATGGATGCAAATCCTGGTTATATGGATGATCCCGACAAACAAGATTATTTTATTGATCTAGTTAGGAGATGTTCTAGTAGCCTTGAAGATATTGATAGTAAGGTAATTAAACGAGTATGTAATAATGTGAATATCAAGGATGATTTAATCAATGAAACAAAGCTTCTATAACATGAATTACTGAAATGAATATTATGGTCACGTATACTGTACTTCTCTTATGTTATCTTTAAAAGGTATATCCTCTGGTATATTATATAGTATATATTATTTTTTCTTATCATAAAAAAAAGTGAAAAAAACGAGTTTTCAACAGAGTCAGAAAATCTGAGAAAAGGACATTTTAAAATGTCCATTTTGGGATTTGCGAAAATACTTTGGGAAATCGGTCTCAAAAACCATATTTTTCACTTTTCTTACCTTACCGGTCTAATTTACTGATTTTTTTGTATAAAAAAGCCCTTACCATAGAATTTTTTTTGTTTAAAAAAGGATTTAGACGCTTTTTTATGTTAGTCTAATATATATAAAATGGCTAACATTTCGACTAACATTTTAGGGCATTTTAACAAATTTAAATTTAAATGTGACACATGTGACTTTGAATGTAACAAAAAATATGATTTTAACAGACATAATTTGACAGCAAAACATCTAAAATTAATTATGACTAACACCATATCGTCCGAAAACGCGCTTAAATGCGCTTTTTTACCAAACCCGGTATCCAAACAAAATATATGTTATTGTGGAAAAGAATACAAACATAGATCAAGTTTATCAAAACATAAAAAAACGTGTAAATATATTGATTCAAATATTGGTTCAAATACAATAATAGGATCAAAGATTGGTTCAAATACAATAATAGGATCGAACGGAGATTTTAATGATTATAATAAAACGAATGATATATCGACAGAAGTTATATTAAAGATACTCCAAGAAAATACAGAAATTAAGGAAATGATGGTTAAACAATACGAAACCATGCAACACCAACAAAAGACATTAGAAACTCAACAGAAACAAATAGGAGAGATGATACCTAAGATTGGCAATAATAATGTTACTAATGTAAATAATGTGAATAATCGATTTAATATTAACATATTTTTAAATGAACAATGTAATAATGCAATCAATATGAATGATTTTATAAAGCAAATCAATATTTCTTTAGAAGACTTGGACATAACGAAAAATAAAGGTTTAACAGAAGGATTATCTAATTTATTGATTGAAAATATAAATAAATTATCGATTTATGAGAGACCGGTCCATTGTACCGATATGAAACGAGAGACATTATATATCAAGGATCAAGATGGGTGGGAAAAAGACCAAGATAAGACGAAAATGAAAGCGGCAATTAAAGAACTAACAAAAATCCAATATAAAAATATGAAACAATGGATGGATGCCAATCCAAATTATATGGATGATCCCGATAAGCAAGATTATTTTATTGATCTAGTGCGTAGGTGCTCTAGTAGTTTGACCGATGTTGATGGAAAGGTAATTAAACGTGTATGTAATAATGTAAATATTAAGGATGATTTAGTAAATACAATTGGAACGGATGATAATTAAGTAAATAGGATTTTCACAAATATATAACTATTTCTTATAAAAAATATAATAGTTATATATATTAGTTTTGATGACGCTAGTTGTTGGAAAAGCATTAGAGGAGTTTATCAAGCATATACAAACAAATATTCAGGTTTACATTTTAGTGGGAGTATTTATATTATGTATTGTATTACCAATAATTATTTTTAATGGAAAGGCATTTTTAGAAAATAATAAATTATATACACAAGATGATTATAACGCTGACCGTTGTGAAGGATCACCTTCAATTTATATTAATCGAATCCTAATAATTTTAGCAATTATTTATATTTTAATGAAAACAATTTTAAAAGATTTTTTTGAAACCTTAGAAACAACATTCCCATTTTTAACACACTTAAAAAACGCTGAAGATTCAATATTTAATGCGACGCAACGTGAGGCTGCTGGAGTCTCACCTACATCCTCCGGTGGCAGCAGCAGCAGTATACGTAGCCGTATAAGTAGCGGTATGGGTAAAGGACATACTAAAATGGTAAAAATACTGATGTCGATTTTAATATGTAGTATTCCGATAATATGTATTGTTATAGCAAGTATATCTATTAGTGAATCGACTCCAAATACATCATTAAATATTATAAATGTATTAGGTTTAATTTTTACACTAATAATTACGAATAAAGTATTCAATCATATGTATTATATAATTATCTGTATTTTATTACTCATACCGCTACTATTATTTTTATCTGCATGTGATGATTCATCTAATAAGACAGCAAATATATTAACAATAATATACTATGTTGTATTAATGATAACTCTGGGATTAGATACATTTACAGCGACAAAAAAAATATTAAATGATTTAAAACTTTTAAAATCAGAGAATATTTTTGAAAAAATATTCCATGGAGGTAAAAATTTAAAAAGAAAAAATAGATAAATTATTAAAAACAAAAAACGGCACACACTTCACACATAATCCCCTTCACTTAAACCCCATTACCTCACTCTACTCCAGATCCAGATATGGCTTTGCTTTAACAGGCTTCTCCCTCTCGTTCATCTTGCAACACATGAAATAACGGGGGTTATCGTACACAAGCTTCACTGGCTCATCCCTCTCAATCTTAGCCTTGAATCGCTGTGCCATCTCCGTCTCTGGGAAATTATCCCACTTCACAAACGCAAACCGCCGTGTGCCCTTTGTAACTGCCTTGATATCGCATGATACCGTACCCTCTTCTTCGTCGTTCAAGCTCGAGTTCAAATATTCAGTTGCCTGCTCAACCGAAATGGTATGGTGGAGAACGGGAATGAAGATCTGAAACTGAGTAGATGACATTTTACAAGCTTGATGTGCGTGTGTGATTGTATAATACATTGTTTTCATGTTTAAAAGTATTTCAATTTTTTTTATACTATACATTTTTGAAAATTATGAACTTTAAAAATGTATATTTACCATCCGCTTCCGAATGCTCCTCCCAATAATCCATTTGCCGCCATAGGTTCTTCTCCACCATCCATCATCGACAAATTCATAACATCATTTCCATATCTTGCATTAGGGTCCTGTTCACTATTATTTATATTCGGTAAATTATTTATTAATGTGCTTCCTCCCCCACCCATCATTTGCCCAGACGGAGGTAAAACAACCGAATCCATTGTGTCAGCCCGACTTACTTGATGTGTTTGCCCTAATGGTTGTCTAACTCTTACATTACCACCTTTTCCACCATTTTGTGGTTTATTCATCTGGCCATCGGCTAAATCGACGACCCGATCAACTAAAATATTAATTTTTGCACCTAACTTGGTCTGCATAGTTACTAAAATAATTAAAAGAGGAATAATAAAATTAATGGCGTTGAATTTATGATATGATTCACCACTATAAGTTGGAATATATCTTACAATTCTATCAATAAACCACATTCCCATAAATAATGCTGTTAGTTGAACAACTACTTCTAAAGTTAATTCAAAACTTCCTTTCGAATCATCCTCCTCAGGAATATATTCTTTAATTACCTTTAATATAATAACTACCGGAATAACTGCTAAAACCACATATTGCATCATATTTAACATATTTGCTTTATTGTCATCGTCAAAATTGAATACATAATTGAAAAATCCGGCGATTTTATTTACATCTTTATCTATGATTTCTTCTGCCTTATCCATATATGATTTATATTAAGAAATTAAAATCCTGAATAAATAAAAATACAAATAAAATATAAATAAAAATACAAATAAAAATACCTTATTTACTAAATTATTAGATTTTGCAAATCGAATAAAAGAAAAAGAAATTAAAACTAAACCATATTATCAATATATTATCAATAATATGCTTTCTCGTATCCTAAATAACAATAAATATCGCAATAACGAATTCCATGAAGAATACCAATATCTTAATTTAATCGATGATATTTTGGAGCATGGTTCCAGAGAAATAGGCCGTAATGGCACAACCAAAATGATATATGGGAGTGCAATGCATTTCGATCTTTCAAATGGCAAAATACCAATTTTAACCACTAAACGTGTTGCATGGAAAACCTGCCTTAAAGAATTATTATGGTTTATTAGTGGAAATACAGATAATCGCGTTTTACAAGAGCAAAATGTAAATATATGGAATGATAATGGTAGTCGTGATTTCTTAGATAGTGTTGGATTAACAAATTATCGAGAGAATGATTTAGGTCCAATATATGGATTTCAATGGCGCCATTTTAATGCCGAGTATGATAACTGCGAATCCATTTACGAAGGCCAAGGAATCGATCAATTATATGAAGCCATTAAAACTCTTAAATATCCGTTGACGCGATCGAGTCGGCGAATTATTATTTCAGCGTGGAATCCATGTCAACTTAAAGAAATGGCTCTTCCGCCATGTCATGTCCTAATGCAATTCAATGTTCGAAAAGGACTATATCTATCGTGTAGTTTATACCAGAGGAGCGGGGATGTTGGGTTAGGTGTTCCATTTAATATTGCAAGTTACAGTTTTTTAACTCATTTATTGGCGAACCATTGCGGTCTAGAACCCGATGAATTTATATATTATTTAGGAAATACTCATATATACGATGATCATTTTGATAGTTTAAAATTGCAAACTGAGAGACAACCACACGCGTTTCCTCGTCTCAAAATCACTAGCAAATATGATAATATTGCGGATTATACTATATCAGATTTTGAATTAGAAGACTATAAATATCACGAACCAATTAAAATGTTAATGCGGAAATAACTTAGATATTATTTAGAAATAAATTTATAAGATGAGCGGAGCAGGGTTAGCGTCGGCTATTAAGCGCAGAACACGTCCTCCAGAAGAACAACGATCAAGACAGGTGTCTATAAACGAGTCAAATAATGTCTCTCAACAATCTCAAACTCAAAAACAAGCATTTAATCCGACACAAATACTTTATAATCACGCGCAAAAAATAAAACAAATTGAAGAATTAATAAATGGCAAAACGAATTTAGATGGTCAATCTACAGATATTCAAGAATTTAATAGTAAAATAACAGTTGTAGAGGAAAAAATGATAACAAATCATGATACGGCTAATAAAAATTTAATGTTTGTGTTAAAAAATATGGAAAGCACAAATCATACGAGCAAAAGTATATCCGATAATTTAGAAAAATATAAATCCGAAAATGAACAAAAAATGACAGACTTGATGCACAATTTTTCGGCTCTCAATGATATATTGATGAAAAGTTTAGAAGAATTTAAAAATTTTAATAATGCTAAAGAAGATATTAAAAATGAAGTTGTTGCAGAATTAATACGGCAATCTAATTTATCAGAAGAAAAAAACGATTCGCATGAAGCCAATGCATATGAAAGCCCTTTGAATTTTATTCGTGAGGAACCCGAAGAGCAAGCAACCGAAGAGCAAGCAACCGAAGAGCAAGCAACCGAAGAGCAAGCAACCGAAGAGCAAGCAACCGAAGAGCAAGCAACCGATAAAATAATTTCACAGCCGACACAAGATTAATAATAGTTTTTCGTATGATAAAAATATAAAAAAGGTTTAGTAAAATTAATTAGTAATGCAAATATTAATTAATTTTATAATATTTATTGTAGTTTTGTTTTTTTATATACATATAAATTTTCATTTATCAACCAGTGACGATTTAGAAATATATGAGGCAGATGAAATAACAAAAGAACGTTTAGAAGAATTATGTAATATTAAACAACCAATACTATTCACTTATTATTCGAAAGAATTAGAAGACAATTTAACCATAACAAATTTATTGGACAATTATAGTAGCTTTGATATAAATTTAAGAAATATAAAAGATTATGATTTAGAAGATAATACATTTATTCCAATAAATTTGCGCGATGGATATGAACTATTTAGTAAAGATTTATCTAATACCTATATTTCAGAATCAAATTCGGAATTTATAAATGAAACAACAATATACAAAAAAATAGTAAGTAATGAATTGTTTTTAAGACCATATTTATGTTCAAACTGTCAATATGATTTAATATTTGGATGTGAAAATAGTTATACGCCACTAAAATATGATTTAAATTGTAGAAATTATCTTTATGTTGTCGATGGCGAAATAGAATTAATGTTAACTGTTCCAAATAATTATAAATATTTAGATATAATTAAAGATTATGACAATTTTGAATTTCGATCAAAGTTTAACCCATATAATTCTAATAAACAAAAGAATTTAGAAAAAATAAAGTTTTTAACAATAACGATGAAAAAAAATGATATTATATATATTCCGTTCAAATGGATATATACGATGAAAATAAAAGATTCAAAAACGGTTGTATGTTCTATGAAATATTCTGTTATAATGAATACTTTAGCAATCTCTCCTGAATTATTTTTGCAATTTTTACAGAATAAAAATATTAAACATCAGTTTTTAAATAAAATAGGTATATAACTTTTTATTTATCTATTTAATCAAATTTTAATTCATTTATTCATTTATTCATTTATTCATTTATTCATTTATTCATTTATTCATTTATTCATTTATTCATTTATTCATTTATTCATTTATTCATTTATTCATTTATTATATTTTATTATATTTGTATATAGTATAATGAATAGTACATTGGCATTAGTTGGTGGAAGATGGCGTCGTTCAAGAATGGTTAGACATAATTCCAAACGTAGATCTGCCGGACATGGCTCCAAACATCGTGGACGTGGAAGTGTCTCTAAACGTCGTGGTCGTGGCTCTAAACGCCGTGGCTCCAAACGCCGTGGCTCCAAACGTCGTGGTCGTGGTTCCAAACGTCGTGGTTCCAAACGTCGCGGTTCCAAACGTCATCGTCGCCGCAGTTCCAAACGTCGCTCCAAACGTAGAGGACGCGGAGTAGTTAGACAATTATCCAAGGGTATGCGTAGAGGAGTATCGACAGGAGTCAATGATGTCGAATCCCTATTAAAAAAAATGAGAAATGTTTCTCTTTAGATAATATATATATCCCTGAATAGACATAAAATTTATAAATTATTATATAATTAATGAATAATTATATAATATTAAAAGAATTAAACAGCGGAACGTTTGGAACAGTAGTAAAAGCACAACACAAATATACAAAAAATATAGTAGCAATAAAAATAGAATCGAATACTCAAAATACTTTAAGATATGAAAGTTCAATATATAATTATTTAAACGCAATACCTAATATACCGCATTTAAAGAGTTATTTTATAGATGAAAACAATCATTATTTAGTTCAAGAATTACTAGATTATAATTTAAAATTTTATAAAAATGATATTAGTTTATTAACTCCGTTTATCACCTCAACAAATATAATTCGGGCATTAATTAATATATTGCGCAGCATTCATATAAAAGGAATAGTACACCGTGATATCAAACCTGAAAATATATGTTTTAAAAACAATCAAATATATTTAATTGACTTTGGTTTAGCAAAACAAATAATACACAACAATACACATATAGAAATAAAAACTGGCAAATCATTAGTCGGCACACCAAATTATGTAAGTTTAAATGTTGCTTCCGGAATTGAACCTTCCAGACGAGACGATTTAGAATCATTATTATATGTATTACTATTTTTAGAGTTAGACGATGAAGAATTTCAAAAATACGATATATTCGATATTATAAGTAAGAAAAATATCGACATTATTACTGAGACGTTTAAAGACTTACCAACAAAAAATATAGCAAAACAATACGTAATATATTGTAGAAATTTAAATTTCAATGAAATACCTGATTATAATTATCTCCTTAATATTTTACAGGTTTGAATGTTTGAATGTTTGAATGTTTGAAATAGCTTAGATTATTTGTTTATACGATTAATATTTTACTCTTCCAAATTTTCATTTAAAACCATTTCTTTATCCTCGTTGGTTGACTCTATAATTGAATCCTGGTCTATATAACTTACTTCCTGTATTTGTACATTCATATCTTCTAATAAAGGGTTGACTATTTCTGTAATTATTCTATTTATTTGTAGTCCATTTATCCAATATAATTTAGCTCCTTGTTTATCACAATATTGTTTCCATTCCTGTAATTTATTGTATTTTTCTTTTGTAAATTCATTAAAATTTTCAATTTCTTCTATCGTAAATGTATCATATACTAAATTTTTCCCCCCTATTTTTTTCCAGGATGTATTTTCTTTTTGTGTACATGGAATCATATTCCATTTTGAATTTGAACCAATTATTCCATAATTTTTTAATCCTTCGCGTACCCCATATATATGATCGCCCTTATCTTTATTACATGCTATATCGCTAAAACAGGATGTACCTTCTTGGCATTTCCATATATTTTCTTTTGCTAATTGATCTTCGGGTTTAAAATTGGGTTGATTAATTTCATATTGTTTATTTACATAATCTTTAATACCCTCGTATTGCATCGTAGACAATCTTGACATAATATTACTACTACTTGTAAATTCGCTATCTATTTCTAATGTAGGATTTTTCAATAGTTTTATTAATTCTTCTTTTTTTTCTCCACTTTTACTATATATATTAAATTTATCTAGAATTTCTTTAATTTTTTTTGCGGGAATTTTATCGACATCTATATTTTCTTCTATAATATATGTTTGTAATTTTTGTTTTGTATCTTCTGTAATTTTTTTGGTGTGTTTTTTTGCTCCTGCCTTTTTCATTTTTTTTCTAGTTTTAGAAAGTTTTTTTTTAAGATAATCAAATTTTTTTGTTATATTCATATTTAATATATAAATATATTTTAATTTTAAATTATGAAACCAACATCTTTAGAATATGGGGAATAAGCATCACATCGGTTTCTAAAAGGTTTTCAACAGTTTCTAATTGATCTATATCAATTTCTAATATTTCACTGTTAATTTCGGGGTTAATTTTTAACTCATTGTTCCATTTTTTAATAATAAATATGGTTAGAATGAATTTATCTGTTGTTAAAACATTATTATCAAATTCAATTATGTCGCATACATCAACGTCAATACTTAGTTCTTCGCTTAATTCGCGTTTCAATGCTTCTTTTAAAGTCTCGCCAGATTCAACTTTTCCTCCAGGAAATTCATATAAATTAGGGTACTTTTTTAAATTGCTGCTTCTTTTGGGTAAAAGAATTTTATTATTTCTTACAAGAACACTACCTACAACATTTAACATTATTTGTTATTAATATTATTAATAATATCAAATAATTAATAATCAATTTTAAATAATATATTCTAAGATTCTAAGATTCTAAGATTCTAATGTTCTATGATTTATAACATTCCACAAAATGAAGATAATCTGCATATTGAATCTTAAAATTACTAACATATGATAAACACTCATTTAATCGTTTATATGTTTCAGAAAAGGCAATCATATCGGGACCTTGAGGATTATCGGAAATTTCATAAAAATATGTTTGCGATATATTTTTAAGTCTAGATATTAAATAACTGCTAGTTAATCCCAAATACTGAAGTTCGTATACCATATTCAATGAAAATTTACAATAAATTAAGTCAAAGTATTTATTATATAAGTAATAAGTATTCTTAATTATATCTAATCCAGAAATAATTTCAACATTTCCAAAAATCGAAGATACTGTCGATGTATTATAAGGTATCAGTTGTAATGCATGGCATATAGTATATCTTTTATATATTATATTATGTAATGTTTTGCAATGGTTTTTATAATACATGTCGGCCCGATTATAATTTATTATTTTATGTTGTATATCTATTGGTAATCGTATAAAAATATTTTTCATAATTTTTCGACATTTATATCCTCTATATATTTTTTGAATATCAACAATATATATGCGACATTGTTTGGTGTAGTGTGCCCAACATAATTTTTTGGTACTTATTATTCTATAATAACATTTTGAACATTTTCTATATCGTTTAGTTTCTCGATCACTAACATATTCAATACATCTATTTTCTGGTCTCATTAGATATCGATATAGTATATTAAGTATATTAAGTATATATTATATACTTATTGATATTTTTATTTTATTTCATTTTTAAAATATATTTATTTTATTTCATTTTTACACACAATATGTATTTTAAAAACAACATAAAGATTTAAATATATATTAAAATATAATAATGACGACTTCGGCCGGAAAAGCATTAGGTCAGGTAAAATGGTTTAACAACAAATCGGGGTTTGGATTTATTACGGTTATGAATGGAGACCATAATGGTAAAGATATTTTTGTTCATCATAGCGATTTATCAGTTGGTGAAGAACAATATAGATATTTAGTAACGGGTGAATATGTAGAATTTACACTTTCAGAATTACCCAACGATAATATGAAGGATAAAGATGATAGACATAAATTTAAAGCGTCAGAAGTAAAGGGTGTATGTGGAGGAACTCTTATGTGTGAAGTCAGAAAGAATCTAAGGGAAGAACACAGCGAACAAACCGAGCGAATGGATAATAAACCTGGACTAGATGAACAACAGAATAAAGCTTGGATGGTGGTAAGGCGTAAGAATACAAAACCACAGTCTCATTCGGGGTCTACTCGTTAAAATTATTGAATCTGATCAAACCCAACAAACCAACCCAACCACAAACCCGATTACATAATTAATTATAATTTTATACTTATAATTAATTATCAAACATCAAACATTAAATGTTTGCCACATAAAATAAGTTATTGTACATGTAATAGTTGAAAATATACAAATACAGCTAAATAATTTATATAATCCGTCTCTATTATGTGTATATAAACTCATTTGTGGGGCAATATATATAACATAATCTGAGCGTATATTGTCATTTTCATTATTGTTATTGTTATTTTCATTTTCATTATTTATTGAATGCAATATATTTTTATAAGAATCATCAATTAAGGAGTTATATGATTTACATAGAATGCATTTATCAAAATCTGTAAGAGAATTATCAATATTGGTATTTATCCATTGTATTAAACATGTATGGTGAATATTGTGTTTACAACATTCCAAAAAAAACAAATCATCATTTGTCAAATTATTTAAACAAATACAACATTCCATTGAATAGTAAATATATTATATAATTAGATTATTTATATATTATTTTGTTAATTGTATTATTTTGTTAATTGTATTAATTGTATTATTTGTACATTCATTATATCACATAAATTTTTAACATGGATATCATTTTTATAATCATCTATATAATATATTTTGTTAATTCCTGCTGCCAAAAGTAATTTTGTACAATTAATACATGGGTAATGTGTTATATATGCTGTCGAATTATCGGTTGATATACCCCGTTTACAACAATCAATTAATGCATTTTGTTCGGCATGAATAGTGGCGATTTCATGACCATTTTCTTCGATTGATTCGTGCGGGCAACCCGGCAAATGTCCATTATATCCTTGAGAAATAATTCGATTATTAAATACTAATAAACAACCAACCTGCAATTTTTTACATGTTGATCTTGTAGAAGCAAGAGATGTAATATTCGTAAAATATGTATTCCACGACGGTCTATTATCCATAATATAATATAATAAATAGGTTATTTTTAAATATTATATTATGGATAATAAAATTCAAAAACTTTCACACAAAAAGTGTACAGAAGAAAAAAAATTGATATAATTTTCAATGAATATTTATATAGTATCAACCACGTTCGAAAGTCCCATATTTCCTCAACAATAAAGACGATACGAATGGCTACAATGGAGTGGACGACGGAGGAGGAGTGGTTGAATAGGACGGCACAAGAGTGGCTGGTGTGGACGGCTGATGAGTCAATAGTTATCGAGGATCATTCTGCGAGTGTGGAAACGAGGAGGGAGTGGCTGGAGTGGTTGGAGGAGACAAGGGAGGAGCCACGAGAGTATTGGCAAGCAGATCAGATGAGCGATGAGACGGAGGAGGAATGGATGGAGAGGAGGCGACAGTTCGAGGTGACGAGACGAGAGTGGGAGGAGACGAGGGAGGTAGCCCCGGCGGTGAGACAAGTAGATATAGTGAATCGGGATCCACGGTGGGCTTTGCAGTGGGATGCAGTGCACCAGGAGATGATGAGTTGGGGCGATGGCGAGTATGAGC
>Ga0115547_1001786_pt1 | contig 12446 bp, 10 predicted proteins | sample COGITO_mtgs_1004_3_FD_87185 | JGI IMG/M metagenome (GOLD analysis project Ga0115547, IMG submission 87185) | Pelagic marine microbial communities from North Sea - COGITO_mtgs_100420 | ecosystem: Environmental > Aquatic > Marine > Epipelagic | place: Germany:Helgoland, sampling site Kabeltonne...
CATTTTCTACCACTTGAACAGTTGTGAACGCATCTAAATCTAAGAAGTTACAAAGAGCATGTTCATTGAAAAAAATACGGGCTAAAGTGAAAGTAGGCACTCCACGCTCTGCCAACTGTAGAGCGAGTGTCCCAGTGATAGCAAATCCCATATTTATTTCTGAGTAGTGTTCTGCGACATCAAAGTTTGGTTTTAAATACAAAATCTTTTTACTAAAAATTAGCTTTAATTTAGATATTATTGAAAATTCATGAATATTAGCTGGATGATCTTTTACTGCTAAAACATATCCTTCAGGCAATATCTCGACTAATTTTTCTATAACCTTATATTGGTCTCGCAGGTTTGGCGCCAGATAATCTATACTTGCCTCAGGTTGCACATGCATTGGAAATATAGCTAATTTTTTATTCTCGAGTTTCGATGACTTTAAGTTATTTTTCATTAAGGCGGTAAGTACCCAGCTTAGTTGCTTTTTCACCTTGGATAGAAAAAGATCTCTACGTTTTCTCGACTTGAGATACGATATTAACTTCTTAAGTGAGGTTGACCTTAGCCGATTAAGGAATTTAAGATCATACAATGCCTGATAATAATACTGTGGTCGAGTGCTCAATATTGTGTGCGACACACTATCGGAAGGTACCTCCGACAGCGGAGAGACCATCGTCTCCTCAGACATTCCGTTGGCTAAAAACCAGCGTCGATCAAAACTCCGAGAGACACTAGGCGTGAAATAATCCCATACGCGTGATCGAGCATAGATCAATGCTAGTTCCTCAATTGCCCAACTGACCTCACCAACCAAAATAGCATTTTCAACAGGTGCGAGCCAGTCGGATATAAGTTTATACTGTCTCTGCAGAAAATTTTGGTTGGCAGGAGTATCATCCAAAAAGCGATCGCGGGATAAGACCTCCCTAGTGGTAAAAGTTGACAGCAGATCCTCCCCTTCAATCACGCCTAAATGTCTAACATCTAAAACCGAATCATAAATATTGTGATCTAACAATGACGCCGCCGCATCATCATGAATCAAAGCCCGAACCGATATTTCGGGCCAAGATTCTTTTAGCATCTTGGCTACAGCATTAATCGAATCCGTTCTTTCCCAATTACATACAAATATGATGTGTTTAGGCGGAATTAGAGGTGTATTAGCTTTCATTACAGTCCTTTTAATCTTAAAGTCGGAATTTTTCACTTGTTGAAAAATTAAGCTGCAGCATATGCCTGTGACCTGACTTTACCGCTCGCGCTGTGTGGTAAGCCGAGGTATCTTCAAAAATAGCAGTCCCATATGGGCCAGTAAAGAATCTAATACTATCGCTTCCATACAACTTTCTAAGTCTTTCGTCGTCGCATCGCCGCTCAAGAAAGGAAGTGAAGTGACTTCTCGTATGAGTTCCTATCACACAACCGTGTGGGCCTTTATCAGCACTAACATCACTTAAATAAATAAATACGTTAAGCCATTTCCAGTCAGGAATATCTCTATGAAAACCAAATTCAAAATGACTGCTAGTCAAATCACTAGGTCTCGTGACCCATGAGGCCGAATCAACTAGTTTTGCTGTCGACCCCAGATAGTCTTCGACGATCATTCTTATAAGACCACTGTGAGCAAATTTCAACAGTTTTGGGTTACTAAGATGAGGTTTTATATTCCGGTATATGCCAGTGGTGGGCCTTTTATGCTGTAACACTGCATCTAATCCATGATAAATAAAATCATCTCCATCCTCAACGTATGCCATCTGATCTATGTCCAAGGCTCTTAGCACAGCTGGCTCTATTTCAGATATCTTGAACCCATTCGTCCAAATATCAGCGGCTTGTCCACCAGAAGTATAAGACGCATTATTTTGCTTATCTCGATATGCCCGAACTACTTTTCTTACAGTTTGAATACGCCAAACAACTCTGAATAAGCGCCGTCTTAATGGTAAGTCTGATTTAAGCAACTCATAAAGTACCTCTCGGAAACCACTAATAATAGACTTTGCAATCATCGCTAACATTACTCCCTTACAGTTATTTTTCTAAATATCGTAGTCACCAAAAAAGCAACCAAATGAGCTAAAAATATTGAGTACATCAAAAATATAACCTGAATGGCAGCTAAATAATAAAAAAGACTCAAAAGAACACAAGTCGTTGTCTCAAAGACCAGCAATTGACGATGACTTTGGTTAATTACAAACCTAACTTGGACAATATAATAGTACCCCTGAATCAGAACACCTAAAATTATCCCTAGCTGATAGAACCAGTGAAATGTAATTGATACATCGAAATAAGATGAGAATAAATTGATGATTAAGAAAAGCCCACAAGAAACTACCCCTGTGAGTAAAAAGATATAAGTGAAAACACGAACGTCTTCCTTTCCTCTTGCCATGTCTTGTGCATAAAAGTTTGATAATCCACTAAAGACAATAGAACCCAACCGATAAATACGAGCAAGGATATTAAATTCCGCAAACCTAGCTTCATTCAGTAACGAACCGCCAGCGATAATCATACCCGAACCAATCAGATTCTCCCTAACAGACGAAAAAATAAGAGGGGAACAGTCGCGAATATAGACACGATAAAAGTCCCTACAATCACCTTTTGCGTGCCGTAAGAACGAGAACACTTTACAGAAACCAAATGAAAGGAATAAGGATACAGAACTGGCCAGTGCCATTACCACCCAGGGAGAAACATTAAACCCATTGCTATAAAGAAAAAAGACAATAACAAGACCTATTATCTCAAAGCCTGAATAGAGCCAGCTGTACTGTAGAAGCTTCAGCTGATCACTATCGGCCCGGTAATAATTGAGAACAGACTCCTGAGTAACTTTTGAAACCCCCATAATAGTAAGGCAAGCAGCAACAGACGCATCAAACATAAAATAGAGAATAGGAGCTATCACAATACAAGCCGTAACAAACCTGAATAAAAAGATTTGCTGGCTCTCAAACTTTTGCCGTCCTGCCTCAAGCCGCGGAAATCTAGTCATTAGCACATAATTAGAGTTGAACGCTAAAAGACCACTGCCACCGACTACTACCGCAAGCCCCATAAAATAAACTTTAGCGTCAGTAATATTTATTATATTAAAGATATAGAGTTGCATAACCATACTAACAAGAGCAGGAATCACGCTGCCATAAGCCGTTATAATAACTATTAGTTTATCAACCAAAACAGTCTTTGAGGAAGTCAAATTAAACTCAACTCTTTCCTAATCAAACGGCGATTAATTATGGTCAACTCATTTTCTTCCATTAAGATAACAAGCTGATTTTTCGGTAGCAAACATGTGAAGGATAGTTTTGCGCCGAAGCATTAGCTGCTCGCCATCTAACCAAGATTGAATTTTAAACTGAGTGTGAACATCAGCTTGCTCTACCAGTTCATTACCATTTATAGGAAAGAAAGTAGATTCCGGGAAGAACTCCCGATGAACAGGTATATCACTAAGGTGCAGATGAAAGCCTAAATGCTGTGCAATCATTGCGCCGCGATTAAATCCTTCTTCGCTTGACATTGAAAGATAGACACTTTGGTGATCGATGGGCGTCATATCAAATAAAGTATCGGCTGAATAAAAATCAACATTTAATTCATTTAATTCACCTACAACAAAGTTGGGCGGCCTATCACCGACAATAGCGACTGTCGGATTCTCACGGATATAGCCTTTGGCCACAGCATAGTTCACCCAAAGCCCAAGTAAACCAATTCTTTTGCGATCTGTTTCAACACCCACGACTAATATATTGCATAGGATTTTGGGATTCTGCCGACCCGCAACCAAGCCAAAGTCGGGACTTGGGGGGCACGGAAGAATAAGATCCTCTGATGAAACCGCATGTGACTTAGATATATAAATTGGAGAGGCAAACAGTTTCCCGAAAATATGTATCAATTTTGAAACGTATCGTTTCATAGTATTCGGCTGACACATCGGCCAATAATCGGGGCAGAGATAATAGCTTCTGACACCAATTAACGGACGCATCGCTGGTGAAAATATTACACTATTTTTACTCCAAATAGCTTCCAAGCAGGCCATAAAAAAATGAACTATACTTGCGAATTTAAGTGTATGACTAGATGTTATAACATTGGGAAGTCGACGCAGTTCATCATCCTGCCATGACCGCGAATATACAATAACCGAACAACTAGACATTTCCCCCGAATCTTTGAGTTTTTGAATATCAGACAAAAAGTCTAATAAAAAAAACCAGAGACCGTTCTTATTTCTGATAAAAAAAGCCGGAATTATTAACTTCATATAGTTATCTAGGACCGATGTTAGCTTTTAATTCATAGTCAATCATTATGTCTACCAAAGTATCAAGAGATGTTGTAGCTTCCCAACCGAGGATATCTCGAGCCTTTGATGGATTGGCCAATAACACGTCAACTTCTGCTGGCCGGAAGAACTCCTCTGAGATCTCAATTACTACTTTAGAGTCATCCCCTGAGATGAACTTCTCATCTAAACCCTCACCTTCCCATTCACCCTGCAGATCCAACTTAGCCAATACTGCATTGCAGAAGTCCTTCACGGAATGAGTCATACCTGTGCCAATCACGAAGTCTTCGGGACTTTCACGCTGAAGCATCATATGCATAGCAACGACATAATCTGCCGCAAATCCCCAATCCCTCTTAGCATGAATATTGCCTAGAGCGAGCACGCCTGAAGCGCCTTTCTTGATTTCACATAGCCTCTTAACTATTTTTTTAGTTACAAATTCCCCACCGCGCAATGGAGACTCATGATTGAAGAGAATGCCAGAACATGCAAACATCCCATAGCTTTCGCGATAATTTGCAACCATCCAATGAGAATAGAGCTTAGATACTCCGTAAGGACTCCTAGGATAAAAAGGGGTGTCCTCACTCTGACGTTCCTCCATGATTTTGCCAAACATCTCAGATGTTGAGGCTTGATAAATTTTTGTATGACTAGAAAATCTCTTGATAGAATCAAGAAGATTGGTGACTGCAATTGAATTAATATTAGACGTCGTTATTGGACTATCCCAGGAAGACCCAACAAATGACTGTGCTGCCAAATTGTAGACTTCGTCGAACTGATTCTCTTGAATAATCTGTGTTATGGTTGGGTAATCACACATATCCACCCGCAACATCTGCACTCGCTCGGCAATACCAAGATACTTGAGTCTAAAATTTTCATTTGAGGCAGTTCTTCGTTCGAGTCCTGCAACATGATAACCAAGATCAAGTAAATGCTTAGCAAGGTAAGCGCCATCTTGTCCAGAAACTCCGGTTATTAATGCCTTTTTCTTCATACTTCTTCTCCAAAATAGTTAATTATTGAGCTTTAAACCTAAGATAAATTTATCAATAGGATCGGATAAGTCCGTAAAATTTCCCACGGGTTTAGGTCTGGTATTTGTAGAAAGGTTTCTATCGACAAATAACTCGTTTGCTATCTGGATAGTATTACTTAACTCCATATTGGCTTGCTTTAAAATTTTCTTAGGCTCTAAGATCGCCGACATACTCGCCATTTGCTGCATGCCCATCTGCAAAAAGAATCCTTCGCTAAACGGCATTAATACGTTCAACCGAAGCGTCCTGTCATCGCTCCAGACAACGGAATGGTTGCCACCGATATGATTGGTAAGCTTATTGCATAGCATCCAACGAAAGTAGTTATCGGCTGACTCCGGGCTATATTTGGGGAGATCACAGGGCCCTGTGGCTTGGACACAAGGAAAATAGTGAAAATCAGACTCAAGACCACCAACGAATTCGACTTTACTCCTGGGAATTTCAGTGACCGGAATCCGACGAAGACTATAGCCAATTCTTAATAAAAAGCGCGACACGGGACCAATGCGGTCATGATAGAAAAGCTTAGGGAATATTTTTTTGTAGAAAAATAATAATAGCGCTTCGATCGGATGATTAGCTCGAGTTACTCCGAAATTTATGAACGAATCCGAGTTCTGACCTGTCAGTAACACATCAATATGACCCTCTCGATCAATCTCCTTAATAAATTCACGCAACGCAACAAAACTGAACGAGATATCATTAATATGCTCTTGGATATAAAACGATACTTTCTCAAAGACACTTTGCCTATTTAGCTCGATAATATTTAGCGGAAGTTTCAATAATGCAGCACTCTTTGATGCCTTTAATAAGTCTTCACTTGCGTCCTTGTCATTGGGCGTCAAATTTAAGTGGTATAACACCGGTTGAATTCCGTTTTTCAAGCACATATGAACCAAATATAACGAATCCAATCCACCAGAAAAAGCGATACCAACTCGTCTAGTCTTAAGGGATTCAAAATATCTCATATAATATTTATTTATATCTTCTGCGGTGATCTTTGACACCGACTCAGTAGGCGGAACAACAACTTGCTCTTTGCTATTCTGATAATAAACTGCGGCCGGATGAAACTTAGAAATACCTTCGAGAATGGTCCTATGCCCTTGAGTATAACCCTTTTTATATATCCGCTTAAGCTGACTTTGATTTACAGACTGACTTTCCATATAGCAGCTTGTAAAGTCTGATACGACCTCGCCCGAGTGATCATTGATATAATGCCTATAGGAAGACACAAGGTCGTTTATCCAAACCCTGTCAGCATTTCGTGTTATTTGAACCACATATTTTCCCACGATGCAATCGCGAATAGCACTAACAGCAATTGGAGACAAAGCCCCAGATTGGGACAACGAAGCACATACTCTTTTAAGCGCCTCAACATCGGCTGAAAAGCACCCAGAGATATTAAGAGAACCAAAGTCGAAACCAACTGATAAATCAGACTGTAAAAACATTTAATTTCCTAATATTTTCTGGACAGTTGCATCCATTTTTTGGGCCAAAAATATTGCGCCATCTTTAGTCAAGTGACCTCCGTCATAAGAAAGTAACCTACCCTCATCATCGAAAAGTTGGCATGAGTTATTTTCACAAAAAAACACATTGGGATTAATAAAGGTAATTGCTCCAAACTCATTAACCAAACGCTCCAGATCTATATTAATCTGCATAGCAGCAGGAGATGGTTGATTATAAGCCCGTAACCGCTGCTCAACCGGTAATGACTCCAAAAGAAAAGGGTTAACCTTTCCAAAGCTTTTATTACCAACTACTGTAATAACCGCGTTACTATTTTCGGATATATTTCTGATAGATTCTTCCATTAAAGGAACGTGCCAAGCTTGCCAATTAGAGGCTAATATAATGTGCCGATAATTTTGCAAACCTGTCAAATTCTCATAATTAGGAGCCGACAAACACTCTTTTACTTTGTCTCTTCGAGGGTTAAAAGACGCCAAGACATACCGCGGAAGGTTTAGATTTCCGCACCAAGAAGCAATGTAAAAGGTATCAACATGAAGCTTCTGACCAGCAGTAGTATTTACCAGTATGTTGACAAAGTCTTGAGCAAACGAGTCACCGATCACTAAAATTTCCGATTCCGCTGAAACCTTCAATGGCTTTGGTAACAACAGACGCTTATCAAATTCTTCCTTAACATAGGTGTCATAGCCCATGCTGGACGACGGCGCACTGATATGAGCGTTTGACCAATAAAGAGAAACCGAAATCATCAGAGCTAGCGGTGCTATTATGACATGACGGCGGCTCAATCCTTTTCTGAATCTATGCTCAACAAACTGATATAGGGCTATCGCAAGACCTACGCTAGTAACCATAAAAATTAATGCATACTGAAAACCTAGATCATAATATCTGACATAAGAAACTAGGGGGTAATGAACTAAATATAGGCTATAGCTTATCTTTCCAATATAATTTAAAAATGTTGGAGTACCTGCACTTATCTGATCGTCAAATAACGTAACCAATACAAGCAAAAAACAAACACACAGCACAAACGGCAGAGTAAAATGACTTGGTGACGGGACGTTCGCATCAAAATATGCAAAGTATAACACTAGAATTAAAGCATTGAGCACAACCAATAAGCCGGCCCAAAAACCCCACACAAATACTATTCTGTTGTCCAACAACCTACCAACTAAAAAAAATGTCAGTGCCCCCAGCCCCATCTGCCAAATACGTGACTGAATTCCATAAAAATTCAATGTCGGCCTAGAACCCCAGAGTTCAAGGCATAAATAAAGGCTAACACAGGTGATAACCGCAATCACCACTATCGGGTAGCGCTTGCCAAAAAATGGTTTGGAAAATAATAAGGGGAAAAAAAGATAGAATTGCCACTCAACGGACAAACTCCAAGTATGCAGCAAGGGCAATATTTCAGTTGTAATGTCGAAATAGCCACCCTGTAATCCGTAGAATATATTTGAATAAAATAACAACGAACTAAGACTACTTTCAGCTAACAAATAACTCAGGCTATCCGGCCATATAAGACTAAAAGATACCCAAGTAATCAAAACAACAACCAATAGACTTGGGTACAAACGCCAAAGTCTATTGACAAAAAACTCAAGGTACTTTTTCGGCGAATCGATGCCATCCCTCGAGAGTAGGTTTGTAATTACAAATCCACTTACTACAAAAAATAGATCGACCCCTAGAAACCCTCCCGACGCCAATGACGGGAAAAAATGGTAAATCAATACAGCAAGCACGGCAATTCCGCGCAGGCCGTCAATAGATTTTATATACTTCAATTAGCACCCCGGCGATACATTGTGAAATTATTTTTGAAGAGTCTAGGACCAGTAACCCAGATGCACTTGAAGAATAAAAAAATGAACAAACTAAATATATCAACTGAGCCTAGGATGATATATAGCCTGTAATCTTTATTTAAACCCTTTAACAGAACAATAAAGAGGGTAAGCGAGCACTTGATAGTATAGGGGATAACGCCGAGGTACCCGAAGTCAGCAAGCCATATGGCATAGGTCTCAAAAACCGATGGAAAAAACCCGTTGGCTATCTCATCAGCATAGATAGAACTATGGATGAGTGCAAAGCCATAAATCTCTGGCTTCTCTACCCAAAAATATCTTGGATAATATTTATAGAACCCGGTTACAAATATATCTCCACCACTTTGACCCAATGGATATGTGTCCAAAAAATACTGGAAATTTATCATGTAATCGAATGTAGACGCCAGCTGGAGAAAAAATGGAATATCTCTCCCATCAGCAAAACCAATGGCAATGGCATACAATAAAATAAAGGAACCGATTGAGATAACTATTAGTCTTGATATGTTCAATCGACTATAGAGAAGTGACCAAATCACTGGCAGCAATACACAAAATAAAACTGGATGCTTCTTCCCTAACACCAACAGACATAAAATAACGATCAATGACAACGCTCTTTGTTTTTTCATCATACAAAAACAGAATGCAAGAATCCCGGATGTATATGTAAAGAGCAATAACATAGTGTCATTAGAACCGACCGCCCTAGTATAATACGAGCGGAAAAAATTCCCAGTCTGAAACATCTCTAACAGAGAGTATCCCATTAAAATAAAGAAAAATACTACAACGGGAGCACTTAGTTTCTCAAACTGTTTCTCCAGGGCTATTTTTTCGTTACCCAAACATTCTGTTGTCACTAGCATATTAGGATTAAAGTAAAAAACAGTGACAATGAGGAGTAAAGGAAGAAAAGTCATTATTGAAACAATCAGACTCGCCTGCATTGAAAGAACGAACTCGGGCGAGCCCAAAAGTAAGAAAAATGTTCCTAAATACATACTCATTAAGGGTGTCAAAGTAAGTACTCCCCAATAAATAGCTATATTGCGAGCAAACGTTAATGTAATCGCGATAAGTACTACGGGGATGAGGAAAAATACCAATATAGCTAACATGCTGTGCTCTCTGGTGTTTTCTGTTGAGCGTTTTACTTCTTAATAAATCAGTTTATCGTAAGCAATCTAACTGATCCCAAACCTTCTCGAAAGCGCCGATAATCAGATCAACATCTGAATCTGCCAGATCAAGCACACACATTTCCAACCCCAAAAACGTCTTTTCATAGTTCCTCGGCAACCGGACATATACCCTTACTGTAGCTAACATCTTGCCGAGAAAATTCTGCCGACCAAGGAAATCCAGTCGATCCATAAGCCTGTTTCTTTTGATACATAGGCAAAAGGTGTACATTTGCATATCCGGGACATACGCCTTGCACACCCTCAGCTGTGAGGGCGTCAGCAATGTTATCCCTAGAAACACCTAACTCATTCACATCAAGCACCATGCCGAATACGTAATATACATGAGTACAGCCGTCTTGAATCTTAGGTGTCTTTAGCCCCCTAAAGCCATTAAGTCCTTTAGCTAATCTCTCAGCTGCTCTCTGTCTAGTTTTTATAAGCCCATCTAGTTTCTTCAGCTGCTCAATACCGATAGCGCATTCAATTTCCCCCAAACGGAAGTTGTAACCGACCATATTAGTCAGGTTAGTCTGTCCTTTTTCTGACACTACAGCTTCAGCATGATTTCGGATTAACTGAAGTCTTTCCGCTATATCGTCGTCATTTGTAACGATTACACCACCCTCTCCTGTATGGATGTGCTTATGGTAGTTAAGACTAAAGCCACCTACATCACCAACTGTGCCAGCGAATTTACCTTTATAGAGTGCTCCGGGCGCTTGGGCAGTATCGAGAATCAGCTTCAGATTATACTGATCAGCTATAGCTCGCAAACCATCGATATCACAGGACTGACCAAAAATATCAACGGCCATAATGGCTTTAGTATAAGGAGTAATATTTTTTACGACGGAGGCAGGATCCAAATTAAACGTCTCTGGATCAATATCAGCAAAAACTGGAATTGCATTCCAGTGGATTATCGCCGTGGCGCTTGCACACATGGTCCATGGAGTAACAATAATCTCATCCCCTGGTTCAATATTTATAGCCCCAACAGCAGCGATCAAACCGGACGTCCAAGAGTTTACAGTCACGGCGTGCTTTACATCGAAAAAACTTTCGCAATGGCGCTCAAATTCTTTAACCTTTGGGCCACCTAAAAAGTCTTTGTCATGCGAACCAATAAACTGTGATAAAACACCGCTTTCGACGACTTTCGTAGCCGCTTCGACCTCTTCTTTTCCTATAGATTGGTAATAATCAAAGGACTTTTCAATATATTTATTACCACCCAAAAGAGCCAATAGTGCATGCGTCATATACAATCCTCATCTATAATCTTAAAAATGTTAGTCAATGTTTGTAAAGCCTCTTCGCCTGTACATAAATGATGATTTTTACCTTTGAGAGCAAGCGCTAAGTTGTCGGCGAATACGGACTGATAGCGGTTTAAATTATTTGGAATTGTTTCTGTAACATCACTAAGGAGCTGGCCTGATTTATTTACGCCCAAAGAAGTTCTTTCTTGCCATGTAATTGAATTACCACCACGATCATAAGCAAGCCGGCCGGAACTGCTTAGCAGCTCGATACCGTAATGTGAAAAATGTTCCTCCCAAGACGCACAAAAAATGGCGCTACCTTTTTCAAACTCAACTTTGAAATCAGGCTCCGGATCTGAATAATCCCATATTCTATTGTCACTTATCATCTTAACGGCCACTAATCTTCCCAACCAGTATTCAAGAAGATTGAACATATGAGAGCCATTATTAATAAGGCCCTTCGAATACCATACAAAAGCTTTTAAAGGAGCTCTAATAACCTCAGACTCTAGCATTTCCTTTACCTTAATAACGCCTGGGTCAGATCGGCGAATATAATTTACGAAAAGAAGAACATTATTATCCTCGCAAATCTTTACCATTCTTTTGGCCACGTCGAGACTGTTATCGATAGGTTTTTCACAGACAATCACTTTCGGAATTATGTGTTTAAACACTTCATCTAACACCGATCCATGAGAGTCCGACGGAGTTGCGATGATAACGATGTCAGGACTCTGATACTGCAGAGCCTCACTTATTTCGGCGTATGCAGGCCTGTCGAATTTTGACCTAAAGCTTTGGAGTCTTGAGGAATCTCTATCGACAGCGCCGACCAACTCAAAGTCTATATGATTGTAGAACGCTTGTGCATGGCTTAAGATGAATTCAGTAGGATCAAGCTTAAAATCATATCCCATACCAATTTGGCCAAGGCCAATTAGAAGGCATCTATACTTCCGAGGCATTATTCTTCCTGACGACATTTTGAAGACTCTTGATTTCCTTATGAGGAAGACTACAGCATTTACCACCGGGTGGGATACTCGATATCACCACTTTATCTGCTAATAGGCCCAAAACCATCGCCATTGATTCACATCCGACAACTAAAACACTATTACTAATTTCCTCTGAGATTGATAGCTTTCCACCAATTTCAAGGTTAATCTCATCCCCATATTTTTCTAGTACCCAATTATATTTATCAGACCTTTCTGATGGGTGTGGTCGAATCACGACGGTTTCAATATGATTAGAAAAATACA